>Ga0099823_1006926_pt1 | contig 11491 bp, 5 predicted proteins | sample CowpearedBW_FD_76831 | JGI IMG/M metagenome (GOLD analysis project Ga0099823, IMG submission 76831) | Root nodule microbial communities of legume samples collected from California, USA - Cow pea red BW | ecosystem: Host-associated > Plants > Roots > Nodule | place: USA: California | collected... | reverse complement strand
CTAACAGAAACCACAAAAACAAACTTAGAAAGGAGGGAGTACGGTTCAAGGACCAACTTACGTGAGACGAGGTGGGCTTTTGAGCTAGCACGAACAAGAGGGAACCAAACCCTAGCAGAGCTTCTGTTGATAGGGAAAGGGAGAGAGTAAGGTCCTGTTTTTCGAAAGAATGGCAAAAATGAGAGGGGTTAGACTGCCTTAGGGGCTTTGGACACCCTATGAGCCAGTCCTTAGACCCAACAGATAGGGCTAGGCCCCTTTAAATTTTAAGACAGAAAAAGAGGGTTTTACAATTTAAGTTTTCTTTTTTCCATTTTCTTTACTCTATTTATTATGTTTTTTATTTAGGTTAAATTAATATTTTGGTCCTTCTATTTATCAAGTAGTATTAATTTGATTCTTAAATTTTTGTCTGTCTCAATTTGGTCATTTTTAAAAAAAAAAATTATTCAATTTTATCATTAGCGTTAGTTTGACTACACGGTGTTAAAGTTAATGCTTCATATCATTTTCTAGTTTTTTTTTTTAATTTTTTTAATTTTTTAGTATTTTTAATATTTTTTTAATTTCTTTTAATTTCTTTTAATTTTTTACACGTGTCATTTTACGGTCGTGTCGTGTCATATGTCAAAATAATTCAATTGGATCTTAATATTTTGTTATTATTTTCCGTTGGCTAAAGAGAACTTGATGATTCAGAATATTTTAGTTTGTACGAAGCAATTCCTTCCAAGAAACTAAACGTAAGAGATAATTTTAACAATATGAATTGATAATGTTTAAAACTTGAAAGAGAAAAAAATGATATCATACATTTTATAAACAATAGTTAAATTTCCTTTCTAGTCCGTCTCATTGAGGATATTATAAAAGTTCAAATGAATGTGAAGAAAAAATTATAACAAGTGGTATTGCGCAACACAGACTATAAATACTGAATTAGTTTAAGTTTACTGAAATATAAACACAGTCTAATTAATTTTTCAAGCTCAATGAAGATTCATATAATAAAAAGGAAAAGAAAAACTTTATTTAGCTAATTTATATATTTATTTATATATAAATGCTGTATCAATACATGTAACCGTTGTTTTTGATGAATTTTGATATCACCAAATTAAGATCTCAGTGCATCGGCTAGAAAGTAGCCGTAAAAACTGCTTCTCCTACTACATGCCCAGCTATTGCATCCAAAAGCTTCGTCTTCGTCACCTGCAAAATGTTTTGAAAAAGTCCTTCATATTTACTACGAATAGAAATCTACTTTCTCGTGACAAATATAATTATGCTTTCTTTTAAAAGTATATAAATTCAATTAATTATGGTTTAAATTATTTTCCTTTGTTTATTTGTTTACTTATTTTTCCTTTTTTTTTTCTCTTCGTCCATTTTTTTCACTTTACAAAAAGGATGATAAATAATAAAATGATACTTTAATTTTATACCTGATTATCAAAGTGCATAAATAATAAAATGATACTTCAATTCTATACCTGATTATCGAAGTGCATGTGATCATCGAGGGCATAGAGTCTGAACTCAAACCTATCCTGATAGTTAGGAACTTTGGGACCTCGCCAAACACGTACGTTCCAATCGTTAACCCCTTCTTCAATGTTCTCATACTCTCCACCCAGTTCCTCCTTCTTCCCAGAGAACCCTTCAGGAAGTCCTTTAACGCTCACCGGAATGTTCACCACCACCCAGTGGGCGGGAGCCGCCGGGTGACCCGTCGGATCCACCGCATCAATGTCCTGCACCACAAGGGCCATGCTCTTGGTTTTGGGAGGCACGTTGTGCCACTCCAGTGGGGGAGAAATGTTCCACTTTGAGCCAAGACCTTCTTGGGTGCAGTATCTGGGTAGTTTTCTGTTCCCTTCCTTGTCAATTGCTGGTGAAACCAACCTGAATTCGGTGCTGGCCATGGATAAAGTTAAAGACTCTTGCTAGGGTTTTGGTGTGTGAAGTGTTTGTGTAGTGGTGAATTTATTGTCTCTGTTAAGTAAGTTAAGGTTTAGGGAAGTCATGGTGAAGTGTGATTGCGGTGGAACATGTGTCATGCCATGAAGAAGAGGTAGAGTATGGGTTTGACACGTTTGACAACATGAAGCGGTTTGGCTTAATCATGATAGAAGTAGAAGCAATTTATATTAATATTTGAGAAACGGCAAGGTAGGGACGATTTGATTATTAAATATAAATTAAGTGACTTATTATCAGATAAGAAAAAAAAATAATTTATTGAATTAAGATGTATTTTATTGAACGTGGCAATCAAAGGTCTAATTATCACTTTGTTCTTAATATTTGTTAAAATTAGTTGATGTATTTTTTTTTAATTTCTTTTATTCAATCGTACTTTTCATTTTTGTTAAAAATAGTTGTGTTTTATTTCATTAAATTTGTGTGAACATTGTTTAGAGAACGATTACATCACAATGTAATGGTACATTACATCATTATTAGAAGAAAGTTGTTTAGTCACTTAAATAATGTGCTCACAAATTATGAATGAAATAGTCATCAATTTTAATAAGTCCCAATTAATCACTGAAATAGCGACAAGATGCTTTGTTAGTTAAATTAGTTTGTATAGCGACTGAAAACATTGGTAACAAGAAATTAGTTGCTATAATAAAATAAATTATTAGATTTAACCTTTGAATTAGTCACCAAATAAAATGATTTTGTAGTGACTGAATTTATTCTTTTGGCTAAATAGTGATTGAGGGCATTTCGGTGATAAATTAGTGACTGAATGAGTTTTGGTGACTAGATGATATTTGTATGCTTGCCTATAAAAAGTGTGAGCTTATTTATTAAAATATGGCCTAAAATAAATTACAAAAAAATTAATCTTCACTAAAAAAATCATGTATATGTAAATGCAAAAAAGTAAAACTTTCATCTATATGAAAACTAAAAGGCGAAAAAACTAAAATAAAAAAAAAAAACATAATATTTCATTTCCTTCCATGAGAACTAAAAAAACACTAACTTTTCATTTTCCTCTTTTCAAAAGCTAAGCTAAAATGGTGGAACCTAAGAGCTTGAAAATGCATAGACTTAACATTGTGGTCACTATCACCGTTCACTGTGGTCATTGTCAAGGTGGTCACTGTCAACATTGTCCTCCCCGTGGTTGTTGTCAACATGGTTGTCCTCCCCGTGGTTGTCACCAACATGGTTGTTGTTACCATGATTGTCATCAATGTAGTTTCTGTCACTGTGGTTGCTTGTTGGAAGGCATAAGCTTTTTCACTAGTGTCATCGTCTCATTGTCATTGGCCTTATCCTTCAAGGCAGGTTTTCATTGCCTCTTCATGAACTACTTCTTCACCTCTTCGAGGCAACTCTATGATGTCCCACTCAATGTATTTTGCTTGGAAAAAATCATATCTACCCCCATTTGGAAGCTTTTCATGATTACATGTATCCAACAAATTAATTTCAGCTTTTGACAAAATTGCTTTTCTTTGTCGTCAACATGGTTGTTGTCACTATGGTTGCCATCAATGTGGTTTCACCATGGTTGCTTATTGGAAATCGAAAGCTTTTTCACCAATATCGTTGTCTCATCGTCCTTGGCCTTATTCTTCAAGGCAGGTTTTCATTATTGCCTCTTCGTGAACTCCTTCTTCACCTCTTCCAGGCAGCTCTAAGATGTCCCACTCAACGTATTTTGCTTGGTAAAATCATATCTACCCCCACTTGGAAGCTTTTCATGATTACATGTATCCAACAAATTGATTTTAGCTTTTGACAAAAATGGCTTTTCTTTGGTTTTCAACGAAATAAAATCTTATCTGTATGTATTACACTGAACTTGAGATGATAGGTATTATGGTCAGAGTTAGGTGTGTTATTGTTGAGATTAAATTGTTCTCAAAGTTATATGTGAGTGTTGGAATTAATAGTCTCTATGGCCACGCAGTAGCATAATCTAGTGGTGGCCTTGACCTGCCCGTCAATTAGACAACAAGCACAAAGAGAGGAGGAGTTAGCACAATCATTGTTGGTTCTCATGTGAGTCTTCACCAAAGTTCCACATCGAGTAATATGAAGAAAAGAGTAGTAGAAAAATATTATAAAAATAAATAGTTGCTTTTGGAATTGTCACAAGTCAATAGGTCTCTCGGGTGTATGGGGGCTTGCGTAGTTGTGTGTCATTGGAAGGTTTGCATTTTTTGCCAGATAAAATTGCACTATGAAAGGTTTGGAGTTTTGGTCCATAAGAAATTGTACTTGAGTGATAATACTTTTTGTTGAGTATTTATGGATGTAGGCCTTGAGGTGTCAAACCACGTTAAATTTTCTGTGTGTTTTTATTTATATTTTTATGCTTTTATTTATGGGTGTGCTTCTACTGGGAGATATTATTTTCTTAGTGTGTGATTTCCCTACGATCACAGCGTCATATTTTAGCTCTTCAAGTATGTCTTGACAATTTTAGAACATGTATCTCATCACCCATCGAGTAATCTTTCTTTCATTTGTAATATATTATAATATAATATGATATAGGTGTTTTAGGAAGAAATTGAAGAGCTTGAACTTGACATTAATCATTCACTTCAATGTGTCATTATACTACCACTTAAATGTTGTCACTTTACAAATGATGTTAGAATCAATTTAACGAAAGATACCACAATAATTGTTTTATAACAAATATGAGGACTATTAGAATTGATGAGTTCCCTTTGATGTGGTGGAGTGAAAGAAACCCATGGTTGCAATGGAAATCAGTGGAAATGAGAATGGAGACAAGTTTTAGAGGCTCTTGTAGCAACAATGTGGAGTGGTGAAAGATGAAAGACTAGGAATATAAGGCTACTCTAGAGGAAGGTGGCTAGAGGATACTAGGGAGAATCCTAGCTAGTTATGACTCTCACTTAGGCAAATGCATGGAGTTATCTCAACATAGGTTCATTTATCATTCAAATCAAGAGTAAAGTTTTGCAAGGCATGAAGGCTCTTACTTATTGTGAAGATTCCTCCTAAATGAAACGCACATGCACTTTGAAATGAGATGCAAATATGCAAGCCTATGCATAGGATACATGTTCAAGGAACCTTCTTGGCCAAGCTTTCAAATGAGCTTTAGAGGTGGCCCAATTTGGAAGCTAAAGGGAAATATATGTTGGCCCTTTATTGGAAAACAATGGCTTAACATTTGGCCCAAAGTAAATATATGTTACTGCTCCTTAAAGTCCATCATATCTTCACATATTCTTTGGTCCATGAGAAGAGCATATGAAGCTCATTAAGCCTATTGGGATCTAAGCCCTATTAAATCTTCTTCATCATATTTCTTGTGACTGGGATTTTGGATGGGCTTGAGCCTGGATTGGAGCTTGGGCCGCGAAGTTCACCTAGGCCTGATTCATCATCTCCTCCCCTTTGGAAAAGATTTGTCCTAAAATCTTGATGCTCATCATGATCCATTGTACCTAGAAAAGGAATCAAGTCAGTCACATTGAAAATGGAATGAACACCATATTCAAAAGGAATATCTAATTGATATGCATTGTCATTTATCTTCCTTATGATTTGAAAAGAACCATCACCATGGGGATTTAGCTTGGACTTGCGTAAATGAGGAAACCTTTCTTTGCGTAAGTGCTACCAAACTAAATCACCTTCATTGAAAATCCTAGCTTTCTTGCCTTTGTTGTTGTACTTGGCATGTTTGTGAATTTGAAATTGAATTTGGTTTTGCACATTTTCATGTAAATCTCTAATGAAATTGGATTTAGACCCATTCTTTATGAATAAAGTCAAAAGAAGTTGGAAGAGGTATTAAATCCAAAGATGTGATAAGATTGAAACCATAGACAACTTCAAAAGGAGAAAGGTTGGTGGTGCGATGGACCACATGGTTTTAGGCAAATTTAATGTGAGGAAGATACTCATCCCAATATTTATGATTGCCTTTCAATACTACCCTTAACAATGTGGATAAAGATTTATTTACTACTTCAGTTTGCCTATCAGTTTGTGGGTGACAAGTAGTAGAAATTTAAGCTTAGTCTCAAGTTGTGACCATGAGATTCTCCAAAAGTGACCAAGGAACTTAGTATCTCTATTCCACATAATTGTCTTTGGAAAACCATGAAGATGAACAACTTCTTTGAAGAAAAGCTTTGCAATATTGCGAACATCATCTACTTTGCGACAAGGTATAAAATGAGCCATTTTAAAAAAAATGATGCACTATCACAAAGATAGGGTTGAAGATGATGTTCTCACTTCTCGCTTCAACGAGGTTAACATCGTCTTAACCAAGGAGATTTGGGCCTCCATTGTTGGCTTCCGGCCAGGTGGCCTCCCTACCCATTGTGTTCTTCCTGGGGCAAATCGTCTGGACATCTATCAATCGTGTTTGAGGGATTCCCCTACAAAGCGTGATTACAATATTTTCAGGGTCAACGAGATGAAGAAGAATGAACGTGTACTCGCTTTCATCATTGCCTGGATTCTGGTTCCTCGTAATGGCAATCATGCTCAACTCACGACGGAGGATGTTTTTCTCCTCCATGCCTTCAAATCAAACCTTCTCATCGATTGGTCCAAAGTGGTCACTAATACCATCCAAAAGGCTCTCAAGCTCCCCTATTATCCTCTACCTTACGGTGTCTTCCTGTGCAAAGTATTTGAACATTATAATGTTCATTTCTCTAGGGAAACCTCTCACGGCTAAAACCACACCAGTCTGATTGGAGCAAACGCTCTTCACCACATGGGCCTGGCCTTTAGGGCAAACACCTGGGCGTTCAAGGATGAACTTGAGGAAGACCCATGTGGCACTACAAAACCTTCCTCCGCTGTCGCTTCCCATACTGCCTATGAGCAAGACATGCTGTGAATGGTCACCACTCTTCTTGGTCACCATCAAACCTGGATGGCCAAGATGGACTCCATTGAGAAACAACTCTCCTCCGTTCAAGAATAGTTGGCTCTGCTCATTACTGTTCGTCAACCTCCAAATCCAACTGATGTTTTTGACTCTGCAGAAGGCACTGAGAGTGAGACATACATGGATGCCACTAATGACGAATAGCTTTGTCCTATCCTTACACACCCACTTTTGTTTAACCTCCTTTAGGCTAACCTTTTTTTTGTGCCCCTTTAGCTTTTGCTTGGATTTCTTCCTAGTGAGGTGGTGTACGTTTTGCTTGGCCTCCCTTAGTTCTTACCTGGCTAATCCTTTCCCTCTTGTATGTACTTAATGTAAACTCTAATATTCTTGTTGCTGGCTCTATTTATCCATCCCATTGGTCTTGGTTTCTACTTGCTCTTGGTTGATGTTTATTTTATTTGCTGCATGTATACACTTCCATTAATTTCTACACTACTAACTTACACTACTATTGCACCATTTAAATGTTGATTTGCCTTATGATTGTATGCAATCTGCTGTTAACACTGTGCTACTGATTTCACATGCTACATTGTTCCCATTGCCATCCTCTGTATTGTTCATCTGTGATAGCTACGGTCTGTGCTGGTTTCGTTGTGTTACACACCCCTGTTCTTTTTGCTAATGTCCAAAGGGGGAGAAAGAAAGAAAGTCTTGTCTCTGTGTTGCAGGACACATTATGTTGCTATGTTGCAGGACATATTTTGGCCATCATAAAAAAAGGGAGATTGTTGAAAGGGGGAGTTGTTTCAACTCAAGTGAAGATGGTTTTGATGATGTCCAAGGCTACACATCATGTGCATTACTAGATTAGGATTAGTCCTGCTTTCCTAGCTTGTGCATTAGATGTTGCAGATCAAAAATTACACGTAAAACAAGCTTACATTGAATTGTATCAACCATCAAACTCTTAAATGTGAACTCGTAAATAGATTAGCTACTTAACTAATAGATTAGATGAGGGCACTGCACTAATGCAGTGAAAATACACTCACGTTAATCTATTAGGTAAATGCCCAATCTATTAGTCACTACATCAGAATTCTTGTATAAAAATAGGTTTTGAAATCAATTTTGAGAGAGAGAGAGAGAAAACTAACTGAAAAACTGAGAAACATCTTTCAAGACTGTTTTTCTGAGATCTACAGAGTTCTTGTGCGTTCTTGAGAGATATTCAAGTGAACCTTCAAGAAGTTTGATGATGTATTCAACCTTGATAGGTCAAACTTGGATCTAGAAATCAAGTAACAAATCTGCACAACTACTAGGTGTATTCATTCCTTGTTTCTTCTCTTATTGTATTTCTGTTACAGATTGATTCATCGTGTAAAGTGAAGGTATAAGTGCAATTGTGTGGATGCATTGCATCTAGGGGGAGTTCTTGATTTGTAGATCAAGCTCCCTAGTCTTTACGGTCTTGAATTATATAGATGCTCTTGTAATTCTTGAATCTCTATTGATTTAGTGGAATCCTCCTAAGTGGGTTACTTAGGAGAAGACTGGACGTAGATTCATCTTGAATCGAACCAGTATAAATTTTTGTGTTCTTTGTTTCTCTCTTCCTTTACACCTTTCTTGATTGCTTTACACAGTCCATTAACACAGAATTGTAAAACTTGTCAATTGGGTCATAAAGGTTAAAGAAACTTTCAAGATCCAATTAAAATAATTGAAAGATTCAATAACCAATTCAGATCCCTTTCTTGGTTGGGTTATATTAGACAGATCCATTTTTTAACATTCTTAATATCAAGGGGGAGACTAAGAAGTGTTATACCTAGATAAGTTTGTACTCGTGTAACCTGAATATATTTGTGTACTTGTTGTAACTTGGAGATGTTGGTGTAATTATTATAATAAAAATTTATTTCATTAATGAAATCTCTTAAGTTATTTTTGAGAAAGAATTGGAGAGGTTTTGTTTGAAAAAAAAAAAACAAAACAAATCAATCCAATTGCATAGTAGTAAAATTAAGGTTTTATAAAACTAGTCATTCATATTATGTCCCTTGTGGTATCATAACATTCAAACAAAAAAAACATGAACCAACAATAGCCGAAATATGGAAACCAACATTTGTATGTAATTCAGAAGCGTGACTTTCACATGTATATTGAGGATTTATTGTTAATCACCACCCACTTCACTTCCCCCTATAATCATCGCAACTTATTGCATATTTAGCCATATATCTCAATCCAAAATTTATTACCCATTCACACCAATGCGTACTAGTGAATTATGTATCCAACTTGAAAATTTCTTGTTGTGTTTCTTTCCAATTTTTTCAATTTCTCTCTCTACAATAAATTTGATTAACGCAAACTAACCTATCATCATTGTATACCATATTCATTCTAATGCAACTTAATAAAGATTTTGAGCATGGTTAACCTATTATTCTTTCACATGCCACCTCATTCGTTGAATTCATTTATACAAAGCCATTATATCTATTGTAGGCCATTATACGCTTTTTTCTTTCAAAAAATATCATGTCTTTGTAATATATTATTTGTTTAACCAAATCTACTACAATGTATCTCATCTAAATCTCCTTCTTCATACCAATGTACAAGTAAGGAACAAAATCCTTAATTTGACTTAATTAAGAAAATAAGCCTTTATAGCTCAGTGGTAGAGCGGTCTTGTAAACTCAAGGTCTGTAGTTCAATCCTACATGAAGGCATCTTTCAAATGTTTTTAAATAATACCTCCCACGTCCAATCTAACTTCCATGAAATTTTAATTATTTTCTTGGGAGAAAATGAAATCTAATGAGTTTCAAGTGTAGAAAATGGGTGTATTGGAGTTGCAAATGCAGTATTGGAGTAAACAAAAACCTTAATTTGACTTAATTAAACAAATAAGCCTTTATAGCTCAGTGGTAGAGCGTCAGTCTTGTAAACTGAAGGTCTGTAGTTCAATCCTGCATGAAGGCATTTTTCAAATGTTTTTAAATAATACCAATCTAACTTCTATGAAATTTTAATTATTTTCTTTGGAGAATATGAAATCTAATGAGTTTGAAGTGTATAAAATGGGTGTATTGGAGTTGCAAACTCAAGATGCATTATTGGAGTAAACAAAAACCTTAATTTGACTTAATTAAACAAATAAGCCTTTATAGCTTAGTGGTAGAGCGTCAGTCTTGTAAACTGAAGGTCTGTAGTTCAATCCTGCATGAAGGCATTTTTTTTAAATGTTTTCCATTTTGGAAAAAATGGAACATCAACTATTGCAAAACTATAAGTGTAAATAATTGTTTAAATTATAATAATATTGTATATTTACATTTATACAAAAAAAAATTAATATAGAATTTTTTTTATTTTTAAAAATTAAAAAGAATAAAAATATTTAAAATAAAAATAAAAACAGACCAGGGGCGCATTGACCCGTATTTTTCCTGCCAGTTTGATGGGTTAGGCGGGTCGAACCAATATGGGTTGGTAAGTTGAAAACTCTAATCCGGTCCGCCCTTTTTTTGATAGGTTGGTGGACCGACCTGACTATTTAGGCCGCTTTAACACCCCTATGACAAACACTATTAAGTTTTGATTATATTTATGTTATTATAACATGTTCACAATTGTAAAATATATGTATCTTAAGACAATATACCCTAATCATAACTTATACTTTTAGAAAGTATTTAATTTTAATCACAATTATATATTATTTTGAACTTTTCGTTTATATGTATTCACTATTCCAAAATGACTCATAAATTATGACAACCACTATCAACAAAAAGACAATGTTAATTTTGTAACTAAACACAAATTTTAAATAACAATTAGTCTAAAATTAATGTTAAAAGTAAAAATAATTTACGAATAACAATTTTTTCTTCAAAGTCAAACTTTTGAAAAATAATGGCGATTACTTATATAGAATCATCATTAAAAGTTGATAATTTTGAAATAATGACATATTTTTTTAAAATCATCACTGTTTCTCTTATATCTTGCCAAAACAATGAAATTTTGAAAATTCATCGTCATTTTTCTTTCGATAGTTTCAATTTATTTTCTCTCTCGCTGTGGACCACTCATGTCGTTATTGCTAGGGGTGGGCATGGATTGGATTTTTAATGATTCAATCCACATCCATTTTAGATCCAAATAATTGGATTATATTTTCGACCCAAATCCATATTTTTAGCAAAAGTTGTTTGGATTTTTTAAAATCCAGATCCAAATATTTGGATTAAGATTTAAATCCAATCCAAATATTTGGATCAAGTTTAAAATCCAGAATCCATTTTTTATAAAAGAAATTTAAATTGAATTTTTTAAAACTTGTGTCATTAAGGCCAACATGACTCAGATCGTACAGGTCGTCAGGCACAACCTGTTTGAGTCGTCAAGTCGACCCATAGAGGTGTCAATTTGGCCCAGCCCACAGGGCTTAGCCCTGACCCATGTGGGCTAGGGCCAAAAAAGCCCACACTAAAAAAAAGCCACCATCAAAGAAGCCCACAAGGCCAAAAACCCTACAAAAGCCCTGTGGGTCAGGGCCAACCCATGGGCTTTCATCTTCAACATGAAAAATATATTATTTTT
>Ga0099823_1006910_pt1 | contig 11499 bp, 5 predicted proteins | sample CowpearedBW_FD_76831 | JGI IMG/M metagenome (GOLD analysis project Ga0099823, IMG submission 76831) | Root nodule microbial communities of legume samples collected from California, USA - Cow pea red BW | ecosystem: Host-associated > Plants > Roots > Nodule | place: USA: California | collected... | reverse complement strand
GCCCAACCACATAAGACACTGACACCACTCTCAACCCAAAACCTTAAGGCAATGGGTTTATGGGTCTTTATTCTTATATAGTGCTCTACTTTCTCATTTCTAGCCAATGTGGGATTTAGACTCACACTTGGATTCCTAAGAATCTCCCCCTCAAGGGTGAGTCCCTTCAACCCCATTGGTACACTCCCCCTCCAGCGGAAGCATTCCGAACCACGAGTACTCCTTTTTTGCCCTTTACTGTACCGCCATTCTTTTATTAACGGGACACGCTTACTTGGAACCCTTACCAGGAAGACTTTCGATACTAGGATCATACTGCACTCGTTTGAGTCGGTTTTAACCATCGACTCTAATACCACTTGTTAGGTTTTTTAAGGAGGGGGTATCACTAGGGAGATACAACACCAATGAAACCTGAGCCCAACCACATAAGGCACTGACACCACTCTCAACCCAAAACCGTAAGGCAATGGGTTTATGGGTCTTTATTCTTGTATAGTGCTCTACTTTCTCATTTCTAGCAAATGTGGGACTTAGACTCACACTTGGATTCCGAACATGACAGACACTGAAAATAAATTTTCAAGTATTAAGAACCCTTCCTGATACTAATAGTATAGAGTCGCCCGTGGATTTTCTTATCAAGGAAACGTGTTCTACCATTGTAACCCTTGAAAAGGAATAGGAAGAAATTGACCCGACAATGATAATTAACCACCTGGCCCCTAAATGGGGATGGATTCCGAAAGAAAATATTAAGAAAAAGAAAAATTCTATCAAATGATTATTATTGATATCGCCTATGCTGAAATTTACCCTGAAGTGGATAAGAAAGATCCTTCAAAAACCATCTACTCGAAATTAAAAATAAATTGAGTCTTGTCTTATAAAGATTGGAATCAAAGTCCTTTAACTGAAAAGAGATTTTCAAGAGTGTTTGATCCCCCTTCTTATAATTATTTTGATTATCAAAATGTCTGGTATCGTATCATGTGTGATCCAAATCCCAAGCATTCCTGGTACATCAGTTTCAAGAATCCTCTAAATGAAAAAATTCTAGTATGGTTTCAAGAATGGTTTTGTTGGGCAGGGCCTACAAAGTCTATTTTTCCTCTAATAGTGGTAAAATTCTATGAAGATTTCAAGAAAGCCACTCGGAATATGCCTATCCATGAAATACTTTAAAATTTTTGTGCTGAAATGAGTGTAAGCTGACTATATCAGCATACTTATGAATTACATTAGCATAAACCAGCTCCATTCCAAAAACCTTATGCCTTAAAATAAAAGTTTTTTGGTGGAAGAAATTTCAAGTTCAATATTTGGAAGAAAAATTTAGAACATGGAAAAATAAATCTCTCAATCTAGCCCCCCTCAAAAGAAAAGCGAAGTGATGTCAGGACACCGTTTAAAATTAAAAGGAAAATCCAAAGCAGATTTAAAGGCTTCATTGTTGCAAGCATTATCATCCTTTGATTCCTCTAAAGAAGAAGAAGTTGATGATCATCCTTTTTTCGAAAATGAGGATGATTGTTATGGGATAGATATCTCTCTTGAATTAACTCGAATGAATTCCTCGAAATAATGGAATTAACAGGAAGAGGATAAAGCCATAGCTTCTCGCCACTATGCCAAGATTACCAACGTCGATCAATCAAATTGAGGTGACGTTAAAGAAAAAGAAAAGAAGAAATGACTCCACTAGAAAAAGATGCCCGACAAAATAAAAAGAAGATACTCCATTATGAAAAGAAGAAAAAACTCCACGAAGAAAAGATGCTCGACACCATAAAAGGAAGATGTTCCATGATGAATAATTTGTAATGAAATGTAATTTGAAATCCTGTAAACCTGAATGAAATTTAATTTTGAAATTCGTCTCCTATAAATACCTTCAAAGAAAATGGAGGAGGCAGACTGGATTTTTCCGAAAAACTTCCCTCTGAATCTTTTTGTACCTCTCTCTCTCTCTTTTCCTCTAGACTCTTTCCTGTTCTGGCTTTTGAATTTGAAATAAAAGCTCGAAATAATCTTGTAAGTGTAAATTTCTTCCAAACTTCCATTTTATTTCAGTATTGTTTTCGATTTATATAATTCCACTCTTATTTGGTGAATATTTATATAAATTGTTGCCACCTTGATGCCAACTGGTATTAGAAGAAGAAGAAGAAGAAGAAGAAGAAGAAGAAGAAGAAGAGAGAAAAAGAGAAGGAGAAGAAGAAGAAGGAGAAAGAGAAGAAGAAGAAGGAGAAGATGAAGATAAAAGAGAAGAAGGAGAAGAAGAAGGAGAAAGAGGAAGAAGATGATGGCTGCGGTGGCAATGACAACGACGACGATGGCGGCGACGGTGATGACAAAGAAGAAGAAAACGAAAAAAAAAATGAAAGAGGGAGGACGGAGAAGATGAACAGTGCATGTTATTTACTGACAGATTTTTTGGTAATTATCAAAGAATTTTTCGGTCGATAATTACTGACGGATTTTTTCGTCGATAATTACCGACAACATGATTTTTGTCAGTAAAATTTTATTGACAAGTGTTTTACTGATAAATTTTTTACCGTTGATAAACCGTCGGTAATGTTGATTTCGTGATGGATTTTGACCATTACCGACAGATTTTGACCGTCGATAATATTAGTTTTTCTTGTAGTGCGAATTGAATCACTAACACATTAACGAATAATTGAGTAAAACAATAAATAGTATCATTCATAAGTTTAGAAGAGCTACATCCAATCCCAACACTTGGAAGTTCAATAATTCATGATGATTCTAACAATTGATCCTAGGAGAAGTTGCACATTCCCTATGTTTCATCTAGATTGTAATCGATTTTATAAGTGAAAAAGAGAGAATCTAGAGAGAGACTAATTTCAAAGAGAGAATTTCAATTTATGGATGATATGAAGGGGGGTCTGCCCCTTAATTTATAGAAAAATCTAGGTTGGTTATAGTTACAATCATGGTGACCAAGTATGTGAGCTTTCCTCCCATAGATGGCTTCCTTGAAGCTTGAGTGCATTTCATACTTTATTACGAAATTTTGCCACTATATCCACTTTCTAGTTCAATTTTAGTCATAACCAGCATAAAAAATCTTATTATATTTACAATCTTGTCACTACGTCACTTATTATGCCTAGTGATTATAACCGACATTGTAACGTCCTAGCCAGAAATTACTTATTAAGAAATAAAATTAAGGTAATATATGAATAACCTCATTTATTAATAGATTCTTTTCCCAAAAACACGAGAAATTTAAAATTGTTTCAGCGCGTCAATTTTAAAAGAAATCCATACAACGTTCCATTATCTCCATTATAAATGAATCATGATATCTGTTACAAAATAACTTATAACAAGTAAAAACTCCCATCGCTGATCCCCACTCCGACACTATGTGTCCACGCGCTCACTTGCATCACCATCTACTCCCATGTAACAAGTTACATGATCATCGCCAAACATACCCAGATAGGTTAGCTCAAATAAAATGAACAATTGCAACATAACATAATTAAAACATCTCAAAAATATAATCCATGTTAGTATTTCTCCTTCCTAAGTTCCTCAACTTCCAATACTTATGTTAGACGACTCTTGATTCTACACCCTTTGGTGAGTACACTAATCGATCTTTGCTGCACGAGTGTCTACTCGCCCCTCCGATTACAAGCCACAACCTAATAGTCCACATGCGAGAATAAATTGTCACGGTCACAATCCCCGGCACCAAGTGGAGTTCCTCAAAACAAACCGAAGTTCGTAGTTGCCCCAGACTACCAAACTATTAGATGCATTGAAGAGGGCAATCATTTGAAACCACGTAGTACGAGCCACGATCTCGCACACTCCACTGCACTTCCTAAACCACCAAGCTACAACGTAGAGTGGCCACGTGTTACCCCAATAGAAGTTACACTCGTAATTGGGTCCCCAACCAAAGCATCGCATTGTGTCCCTCATCCAAAGCTATGTAGAAACTTTCCTCACGAGCCAACTCTGCACCAAAACCACCTGACGCACCTCTCATGTCGCTAGGTGAAACTTGGCTCCAGACCGCCTGGCGGGCATCTCACACCGCCAGGAGCCAAACGCCTTCTAGTCCCCCTATCGCACCCATATCGCCTGGCAAGGACAACACTGCCACCAGGCGCCATGCGCATACAGTGGTCACAACCACTGTTTTGAGACTCTATCGCCTGGCGGCTCACCCCGCACCGCCAGGCGCCATACCCATAGCACAATGCTATTGGTTTTTTGGCATTTTCCTCAAGTCTTAAGGGACCCCAATCATACATCATTTATAGCACAATCATGATATTCCAAACATAATACTATGACTAAAACACAATATACACATTCAACTCATGCCCAAATCAAATATTATCATGTCTAGCATGTTCTCCTTTATTTACTAAGTGAAACATGCCACAAAATTGTCAATATTGTACATACACTTTAGAACAACACAAACATTGAAGCATACAATCTAGGCTAACTTAGGGACATTAATCCCATCCATCAAGGCATATTCATATAACTGAAGTATACTTTCATCATTTCCAATTTCCGCATAAACCCTAATTCCCCATCATGGTCACAATTCATTCAATTATAGCCAATTTATACAATTTTCGACATGTAGACACCAATAAATGTTTAAAATTTGATATAAAGATTCCAACCGAGCACCATCAACACCACATAACGCAAGAAAGCACAACAACTGGACAAGCCAGCTTGTGTAACCTGGCGGGCAGCACGTAACCGCTAGGCGGTTCATAGAGAAAACCCATAATTGCGTTCTGGAGCATACGTCGCCTAGCGGGTCATTTGACGCCGCCCGGCGATTTTTGGGAATTTCCATAAACACGATGAAATTAAGACGAATTGGATTACATTGAATTTTCAAACCTCAAGTACATTACAAAATCATGGAATTACAATTAAATCACAAGATGGAACTCTCCTAACATGAAATTCTTTACTTCCACTTGCAAACACTCAACTAGCCTCTATGAATCCCAAAGCTTCTTTTGTCTTTCCACCTTTCAACACTCCCTCTCACTCTCTACAACCCTTGAGTATTCTGAAATTTCTCTCCTCACTTTATGCACCATTGGCAACCTCAATAGAACTCTCTCTCATGCTTAAGTCCTCCTATCTACCTCACCAATTGGCTAGGGTTTTCAGGCTCTTCACATTCATGCCAAAGATTAATTTTAGCAAAAAAAGAAAGTTATTTTGGTTAAGCCAAGGTTCAAATCCACAGCCATTCAATTACCAAGTCAATGCATAACCAATTCAACCAATACATGTTTCGTGATATTTTCTATAAATCTAGAAATTTATCTTTATTAACACGCCCAAATCATATCATAAAAATAATAATAAGATTAAATAACACACAATTGACACATAAGACTTGAACTCAAGTCCTCTCACCCAATTAAGTACTCTCAACCTTTTAAACTAGTACTTTTCCACGTCATATCAATCATATCAATCAGTAATTAATGTCATAAAGGTTTCCACTACTCACATTTATTAAATAATTATTTATTTAATTATTTAAGTTCTTCGGGTCTTACAGGCATAATAAGTTGTCATAAAAAGCTATTTGCACTAGTGATACGTCTACCCATTTACAAAATCATAAATCCATTTGCAAAAACATTATTATGGCATTAAGTAGTAATGTGCCTATACATAATAAGAGAAATTCTAGAGATAAATACACCTCATACCACAAAGTAAACATACACTTAGACACTTATTTATTCCTAGAACAAGATAAAAAAGAAAACAAACTTTTCCGTTTTGACATATTTTGATCTTGTCTTTATAAAGAAAGATATTTGAACACTACAACAAATATCATTAAGTAACAACATAAAGTTATGGTGGAAAATTGTGACTTTACTAGTGGAAAGTTGTGATATTAGAATAAGATATAAGATCAGTTGTAGCAAAATCGATTTAATACAAAATGCAGTGAATAATTGTTAATACTAGAAAGTATTTTAAATTGGTTATAGGGAAATCGATCTAATATGAACATATTAGATCACTTATAGAAAGAAACGATCTAATATGTACATATATTAGATCGATTAAAGAAATAACCAATATAATATGTCTTTTTCACTACAAAGTGTGAAAAACCTTTTCACTTTTTTAACTTCGTCTTCTTCTCTTCCCTAGAAAAAACAACAAAACTCTTTTTTCTTCCAAGCCATTCACCACTACCACCACTGTGCCCTACTGTTGTGGCGTCACACTTTAGCAAGCTTCTTCTTCTCTTCTTTTATGTATTTAAAGACATGATTATTTATTTACCTTCAAATTTCATCTTTATAGTTACATCCAAGGGTTGGAAACGATGTTTGGAAAATTAAATCCACAATTTTAAACTAGTTGCGTTCTCTCTTTCACCCAATTTCAATTCCAATTTCTCAATCTTTCTCTACATGCTCGTCATATTCCACGACCTCAATTTTTATTTTGATTCGATAGTTTTATGAAGGTAGGGTTTCATTTCACAATTTCTTTAAGCCAATTTTTTTGAATGGGATTGATTCCACGAATTTTTTCTTTTTCACTTTGGTCATTTCTTGCTCTTTAATTAGGCTTTTTGTTTGGCTGTTAGAATGTTAGGGTGGATTTTGGTTAGACTGTTCGATTGCTCTTTATTTTGAAAATTTATTAAATTTACAGTGTTGTCACTACGTCACTTATTATACCGAGTGGATTATAACCGACATAATTAGTTGTCATTAAATTGCAGGACGGGACAAAACGGGTCGAGTTGAACTTCTTCACTACACACAATAATTTTACTATTGTAAAAGATTATCTTGTTGTCTTCCTGGTATGGTCTTTACTATCTTAATGTTTTTCATTGTGTTCATGATCTTAAAATTGCAAACAATTATCAAAATTATGATGTCAAATGTTTTCATCATGTTATACATTTTGATAAAATTTAATTAAGTATAACTAAATACAAGGAATATGAATGTAAACCAACCAAATTCAGCTCATTACCTATGTTTTCTCCACTAGGAGAATTTATTTTTTATCAACAAAAAATTCATAAATATACTAAAAGAGCACTTTGAGTGCTCTAACCTGCTAAAAGAACCATAAAACTCTTTTTTCTTCCAAGTCACTCACCATTGTTGCCACTGTGCCCATTAAAAAATGTTACTAAATTATAAAAAATGTTACTAATATAATTTAGTAATATTATACCACATGTTACGTATACCCTATGTTACTAATAAATATTAGTGACATTTTAACGTATCAATTGAGACATTTATAAAAATGTTACTAGATATCTTTAATAACATTTATTTAATAAAAATGTAACATTTTAAAAAATGTTACTAAATCCTTTTAGTTATATGTTTTTTTATAAATGAGTAACGTTACAAAAATGTTACTAAAACTAGTTGGTAACATTTTTTTTTTTGAAATAAAGAGACATTTTAAAATTGTTACTCAAAAAATTTAGCGATATTTGTTTTTTGTTAAGGTAACATTATAAAAATGTCATTAATATAAATAGTTACACCAACACTTTTTTTGACCAATCGATCTCTTGTAATTACAGGAAAATTTGATTTTAATTTTTATAGATCAATTCTTTGAAATCTTTACAACTATTTGTATCCCTTTTCTAGTTATTTTTAGTTCTTACCGCAAATAATCAAATATTTCACCTTATTATAATATATTATGTTACTTAATTATAATTCAAAAGCATAAAAGGAGTAAAAAAACAAATAGTACACCATATTTTTGAGAAATTTATTTCTCAAACTTGATGATAATTCAGATGTATAGAGGGAGTAAAAAAAATTAATAATCTCTAATGATATATTTTTGAGCATTTCATCATTGTTAACTATTATTATTCAAACACAAATAAACAAAAGCACCAAATCACCCAAACTTTAACAAAATCCATCTAGCACCTTCCATAATTGACTTCCTTCTTAATGACTTATATGATCACAACCAAAGAAGTCCTAAGATTATTCTTAACTCCACCCTACTATTTTGCCTGCAAAAATGAGTAAAAAAATGAGATATTATGTATACTTGCTACTAAAATTGTTATTTTCAAAACAACCAACCATATAAGATATATATAATGTAACATTCACACCTTATTCAAGTCGCTTCTTCAGCTCATTTGCATCTAACAATGTATGTGCACTATCTAGCAACTGTAAATAAAGATAATTAACATTGATAAATTGGTATAACAAATACATAAATGTTTTTAACCAAACTATTTGTCAGAGAGTTCCATGCCTTAACAACTTTTTTCTTAACCTATTTTTTTAAATGAAATGTTAAACAAATAATTAAGCTTTATCAATATATTGAAATTCACATACACATTCAAAATTATCTAAATCAACTTTTGTTTCTTTATAGTTGTTTGCAAATTCTTGCTTGTAATAGTGATCATTTATAAGTCAATAAACAAAAACAATAAAATTATAAGCATACTTTAGAGAACTAGATCTTACAGGAAAAGCTCAAAGGCATTGGATGGATATTTGAGAATGCTAAGATCTTGTTCAAGTGTGACCATTTCAACATTAAGATCTTCTAATTTCCTGGATAAAAGAAATAGTAAGATATGTTCCAAAATATTATTAAGAAAACTAATTGATAGATAATATAAAAGAAAAATAAAGAAAAAATATGCTAATCACCTCTTAGTTAACTTGGTCTTAGTTTTCTGGACTTTTTCCTTTTTTTCAAGATTAGTAGAGATGTTATTCAAGACATGTGCATTTTTCTCTAAGAGCTCACTTGTAGTGTCTCCAATAATCACTTGGAAATGACACTTTAACATTCTTGGCCAACAAGGATGGTTTTTCTTTCTCACCACATTATGGACAAAACATATAAATGAAAAATGATTTTATTAAAGTCTCAAGCTGAACAAAATTACCAAAATAGAATCAAAAGCTATAAGAGAGAGTTAACTTGATGAGTCAAAGATACTCTTATCCTTCAACCCTTCTTCCATTATATATTCCTATCAAGAATCAAATTACAATTAATAGCATTCACTTTGTCAATATTCTAATATAAACATAGATTTTCATTTCATGGTGGATAGAACTAACCGTAGATGGTAGATTCCACTAGTGCATCTCGGTCTTTTGTTACAATTGACTTAATGGAGTTTTAACAAAAATTATGTTTGTTCAATATGCTTTTCAATTTAGTTTTCAGCTATCTTTTTTGTTCATTTGTTCAAATTAAAACAGAGGAGTTGCTAACATATGTTTCTAATCAAAGGCAATAAAGAAAGTTACCATCAAAGAGTCACTTCTTCTCCATTTTCATAGGGAGCTACCTAGGGTGAGAAAATAAGTGAAAAGAATGATCAATGAAGGATTTCATCTTTTATTTTAAGATAAGCAGGTATATATACGATGGAGAATAACATAAATGAAAAAGGAAAAAGAGAACAAAAAAATAAAGCCTAATAGATGGCTAATAGAAAGCTATAGCTAAGACTAACCTTGGACTCAAGTGAGGATTAAATTGATAACAAAGACTAATTAAGTTAAAAATTACCCAAGCTTTTAACCTTTTTGTTATGCTTTTATTTTCCTTTTACCTTTGAGATTACATTAAACCAATTAAGCTATATGTAAATGCAGAGAGAATCTACACAATTTGCAAACCATTGCTAAGAAAAAGAAAAGGAAACCAAACTTGCAATTCAAGGGAAAATAAAACAGTGAACCTTGCATGATTGATTCGTTGTTGAAGTTCTCACACTCTAGATCAAAATTTGGCCAACAAACTTTTGCCATTTAATCAACTCCCTCATTCAACAAATTTCGTTATTTTCCCTTTATCCAAGTGAAAAACTCAAATTCGAAAGGGAAACAGAACCATTACTTGTATTATACAATATATTATAAACTCAGGCTTTTTGTTTAGTAGGAGAATTACAATTATCTGTTGATCATTGCAAAGCTTCTATCCAGGTAAATCTTTTTATTAATAAGCTTAGTATCAAAGGGGAGAGAAGGGAGAAATTTTATTTTGACGTCTTTTTGGTTTACTATATGTCCCTTCCTATATACCTAGAACCTATCAACTATCCAGAATTCTTTCCAGGCAGAAACATAAATATTTTTTGAATTGAACTCAGAAAACTGCCCTATTAAATTGTATTATGTAACACTGTTAAATCAGACAAAAAGAGAAGAAAAACAAAAAACATTTCAGCCATTAATCTAAAAACTACTATATCTAATGTTCAAATTTACTTTATAATGGTTGGTGACCACAAGTTCCTTTCTCACTGTAGCCTTCTTTTGGATATAAATGTATGCTTGTTGAAACATGTTTTTTGTTGATTATGTCATTGTCTATATTGATGTTGGGGAAATTTTCACTTGAACAAAGCAATTGAAAGTGAGAACTCATTGGTGTGCATATTATAGGAACTAGACTCATGAATTTAACAATTACGATTTGGGCCTTTTTAACCATCCAGCCCATGACCTTATTAACAGTTTGATCTAGTTAAATTAAATCATTGTCAACAATAAAAATAAGAACAACCAAACCAATAATGTGAATTGCAGAACCTACATATGAAAATGAAAACCTACCTATGAAAACAAAAATCAAATCACAATTGAAAATGAAAAGTAAAGAAAAAGCAAGAAAACTTACCTATAAAATCTCAAAACTTATAAAACGTCGAAACACGAGAACATGTAAAAAATCAAAAATAGACAATTAATATTCAAATGTCAGAACGAATTTTAATCCATTATCTGTGAAAAAACATAACAATGTGAATCACAAACACGAGAGACCATGAGAGGGTGAGAGATAGGTGAGCGAGAACAAGAAGAAAAAAGGGCGAAAACAACAAGTAAGAAACCTGAGTGAGATTAAGCCGTTGAGATCGGAGTGAAAATATGAAATCGTTGCTAGATCAACGAAAGATTGAGGAGACTGTGTGAAAATGTGAGAGAAAAAGTTGATAACGATGACCTATGACTCCAATGGCAACAAAAACGACAACGACGATCTATGACGAGGGGAGTGAAATCTATGACGAGGAAAATGAGAGTATACGAAAATGTTGATTTGCTGCAAATTTTTATTAAACAATTTAAAAATATAATATTATCCAGCAAAATTGATAAGTATAATTATTGGATTTTTAAAAATATTTTTTTATGAAACTTTTTTTTATAAGTTTTCTGCAATTTATAATATTATTATTAATTCATAAAATTTGCAGGTATCAATTTTGATTTGTTGGAAACAATTTTTTACAAAAAATTTTGTGAGTATTACTTGAAAAAAAAATATCTTACAAAAATTATAAATATTTTTTGTAGCAAATATTTTATTATAAAAATTGAAAATATTTTTATGAATAATTTTTATCAAGAAAATTTGTAGGTAATAGAAATAAACATT
>Ga0099823_1006909_pt1 | contig 11500 bp, 7 predicted proteins | sample CowpearedBW_FD_76831 | JGI IMG/M metagenome (GOLD analysis project Ga0099823, IMG submission 76831) | Root nodule microbial communities of legume samples collected from California, USA - Cow pea red BW | ecosystem: Host-associated > Plants > Roots > Nodule | place: USA: California | collected... | reverse complement strand
TTTTTCAATCATCTCTGACTTTCTTCTTGCTTGCCAACTACTCCTAATTATTTATTTCTCTTTCTCCTGTTTCAACTCGGCTGCGAATTTCACAATTCACTTAATTAGGTTATCTAATTTGTACAAGGATATGGATACTAATCCGCTTTTGCGGAATCATTGTTGTTAATTGAGTACCTGGAATTTTGTCCTTATTAATGAATGATATGCTGTTTTTTCTACTCCTGAACATTCGGTAACTGTCTATCTCATTATGTGTACTGGTGTGTTTGTATGTGCTGCTAAACTTGAGGGAAACTGTAGTTCTGACTTTCCTGCTGCTTTATTTGGTTGTTTGAGTTTGTTGTCTCCCTGAATACATGAATTTATTATGGTTTTGACTATTTTTGTTTTCTTCGGATCAATCTATGGCAAGGTGATTGGGCGGCTATTTTACCCTGTTGATGTTGTTATCGATGGGTTGGTTTTTTGTTTTGGTTGACAATTGGAGTATCTACTTAGGATGTCGTTCTTGTTTTTCAATATTTCAGGAGTAGGCTGTGAGATTTTGAGGTGTATGAAGGAGCTATTCACTGTCCTGTGACACTTGCGCGCCACTTATTTGTTGAATTTCACCTTGTTCTTGAACTAGGCTACAGTCATGAATTTTCAGCAAGAAAAATTTGTTAGGTTAGTTTAATGGTGCATACCGTTATTTATCCTCTGTTGTGGTGTTTGTGGTATTTCGGAAGCGTTGTAGTTGTCATTGGATTCAATGTAGGTGTTTCATGCTTGGTTGGGAGTAAGGCTTCTCTCTTCTTGTTCTCATCTTTTGGAAACACATTTTCAGTCACCACTCTTCAATATCAATATACTTAAAAACTTCAAATTCTTATCCTCTTTCAGAACTTTTGTTCCTAATAATCACTTTTGTGTCTGTGTTCATTTCATGGTGTTATTGCCACTGCTTTGGATATGTTGTTTATCGGATGGTTAGTCATGAACCGAGTTTTATTGTTTCCATGATGTTTAGATTTCGTGATTGGAATTCAGACAAGGGTTCTGAGAGCAGCTCTCCTGCAATTCATATAGAACGCCCAGGGGGAATCAAGAATACACTAAATTCAGTTTCTGAGAAGTTTCAAAGGGGTTTGGAATCCAGTTCAGAGGGGATGAAGAGATTTAGAAAATCATTCAAATCTCTTCCCTATAACAGAGTTCTCTCTGGAAGTTTTAGTTCTACAAAGAAAATTCTTGATCCCCAGGGTCCTTTCCTTCAAAAGTGGAATAAGATATTTGTATTATCATGTCTTATTGCTGTGTCACTTGATCCTTTGTTCTTCTATGTTCCTGTGATCGATGATAACAATAAATGTCTTTCTCTGGACCGAAAAATGGAAATTACAGCAACTGTTTTAAGATCTTTCTCCGATATTTTTTATATAATCCATATAATTTTCCAATTTCGTACTGGATTCATTGCTCCCTCTTCTCGAGTATTTGGAAGAGGTGTTTTGGTTGAAGATGCTTGGGTAATAGCAATGCGGTATCTATCATCATACTTCTTAATTGACATTCTTGCAGTTCTTCCCCTCCCGCAGGTAAGGATACTCTTTCCACTTTGTATTTTTTGACTTTCATCTTTTTTACATCCAACATCCAGTAACTGTTGAAGAACTATGGGTTGACAAGTTCGTGTATGAACATGAAGCAACTTTTGTTTTCACGTTCTTTCTCTCTAGGAAGTTGACTTGATTTGCAGTCATTAATGTATCAAATGATTACATTTATAAGGTACAACGCAAAACATGTGGACTCACTCAGAAGATATATTGTAATTAGTGATTAAGTCAATCCCTGCAAGATTGTGGGTTTGAATTAGAAAAAAAAAGAAAAACTATTTCATTGAGTTGATTCAATGTTTTTGGACTCAAAACTTGCTCTTATATTGCTAGGTGGCAATTCTAATTATCATTCCCAAGTTGAGGGGCTCTGAATCACTGAATACAAAGACCCTGCTGAAATTTATTGTCTTCTTCCAATATATCCCACGATTTTTGCGATTAATTCCATTATATAAAGAAGTTACTAGGACCTCTGGCATCCTCACTGAAACAGCTTGGGCTGGAGCTGCGTTCAATCTCTTTCTATACATGCTAGCAAGTCATGTACGTCTATGCTCAGTTGTTTTTTTGCTTTTTCTTGTATATATTACTGACAATATTTTTTTGTTATATTGCTTTGCACTAAATTTATTATTTATGTTATTTTATGTATTCTGTTTGAGATCATTGGTCATTTTTTCTAAGCCTGAATCTGTTTTTAGTGTTTCTGTTTGACTGTATCGTGGATTTATTTTGCTCAATCACTAGATCAAACAAGTAAAGTTTGATAGGCACAAATATTTTGTGATCTCTTGTTAATGTGGTTCGAGCTTATGTTCTGCAATCATGTGTTTCCATATTTTGTAAGGATTGTAATCTAATGTCTAGTGAAGTATGGATTTCTAATGTCTAGTGAAGTATGGATTAGTGTTTTATGTTTTGTAACAAATTTAAAACATCATGTTATGGCTATAATCTACGGCCTCACTTTGTTTCCATGGATAATTTTTTCTCCTTCCATTCTGTGCTTCTTCCATCTCCTTCAGTGGTTTCTGCCATCTGCTGAGGTGGTTCTTCATAGTGTCAGAGTGGGATCATGGACCCCTAAACCTTTTAATCTATGTATATGCATGCATACATGCATATGTATACGTATACTTGTGTTTGTGTGATATACTTATGTTCATGTAGTGTATATAGATTAAAAACGATCTATATTTAGTTGGCACTTATATCATTTCTTATTTATATTTTCAAATATTCTTTTATGTTGTTGTTATTCAATTATAAATTATTTTATGCCATTGAAAGTAGAACAGCAATTTAATTGAAGGTAATATTTAGTTATTTTCATTATTATTGGTGTAGTCATTTTTATGTTGATATTATACTTTTAATTTTTCTATTTTTATAACATAAGCCCTCATGGTTGATTTTAAGCATTAAAAAACCATATATGAACTACTTCATTTATCAGTTTTCCTTTCATATTATAAAACTTTTTTTTTTTTTTGCATTCTTCAAACTCATTTTTCTGTGACTTTTATATCGTTATTCTGTATAGGCTAACTTATATCATGTGATTTGGACCTAGGGATATTCCTTGGGTACAGATTTTTCGTGAATATTTTTCTGAGAGTTTTGTTCTTTTCTTGTGATACTTTGTAGATTTTACTATGATTTTGACAAAAATATGATTATTTCCTTAAATTTATTGAAAAATTCGTAGATTTTTGCTTATGTGAATTCTTGTGCAGACTTTCTTATATATAAATTAACTTAATTCTTACAACTTTTTTACAAAAAAATGTATGCATAAATTCTTCAACCATAAGAGGAAAATAATTAAAAAAGAAGTTAATATTTAAATAGTATTATTAAATCCTTAAAATCATCAATAAGAGATGATATTTTCAAAACCATTAGATTTAATTTATACATTATGATAAACATTTTGGCCTTTCTCTCGCTCCACCGTTTGTTGTCATCATCCACTGCTGTCTGGATGTCAATCAACACTGTTTCACCACCAGCTTCCTATTTTCATGGCTGTTTTACTTTCTTGTTCTTTTACTATCAAATGGCTCTTTTTTCTCGTTTTAACTAGTGGTTTACGAGGATATTTATGTTGATGGTCATCCCAGCCATTCTACGAAGTTGTCTTTGCACCAACACTATCTATGTAGTGTATCCAGCATCCTTTAGTTGCCTTTCCATTCCTCTTACTAGGACTGCATATTATATTTTTACGTTTAAAAAGGTTAAGTTTAGTAATCTGTAATTTAGAGGTAATTGGTGTGATATAGTATTCGTTGGTATGAGTAAGGATTAGTATTTTATGTTTTGTAACGCATCATTTGATATAATTTTCATCTTAATATCAATATCAGACTATTTAGTCTCTATTATCTCATTTTCTTCCCTCTATACCCATACCCGTATAATTTCAATACCTTTATTGGACACTCTCATACTAGTTTTTTTTATTTATGGCAATACTGCATAATTTTTCTGTGTCCTTGTATTGATACTGCGCCTTGTGTCCATGGTTTTTAGGTTTGCATGTTGTTTCAAACTGGCAGGTCCTTACCTTTTTATTTTGGTTCCCAATGTGGCATATTAAGATTTCTTATCATTGTTGCACTTATATTTGTGAAAATGATCTTACTAATAATGAAAACTAATGATATCATCTGCCTCTCTGTAGGTTATTGGTGCCTTTTGGTACTTGTTTTCTATAGAAAGAGAAACCACATGCTGGCAAGATGCGTGTCGAGGAAATAGCACATGTAACACAGAAGCTATGTATTGTGATAATCATCAAGTTTTGGGCACAATTTCAGTATTCCTGAATGCTTCTTGCCCAATACAGGACCAAAATACAGCACTCTTTAATTTTGGAATATTTCTTGATGCCCTTCAATCTGGAGTTGTGGAGTCAAGAGATTTCCCACAGAAGTTCTTTTATTGTTTTTGGTGGGGCCTGCGAAATTTGAGGTGTGCTTTATTGATTATCTTTTATTTGATGCTATTTATTTTAAGATTATGCAGTAGTCGTGCATCGCAACATGTTCATGATTTACTTGAAACAAAATTTAAGTTGATAGTGTTATGCTATGAACCTGTAGCTGTGTTTGGACTCTATATGTCTGCATGCTCATAGTGTATAATTGTTTCTTATAGTTCTGTTTGCTGGCATCCCTTGGATCAAAGTATTCTTCTACCTTTCAGTGTGTATATACTCACTAAATGAATCTTTTCCCAGGGGTTTTGTGTGTTAAAACGTGATTTTGGGGGTTTGTGTTGGGGCACGAAATGATTGTGGATAAAGTGGAAGTATCAGTGTTATCTGATTCATCTTCTATTGTTCTGGTTATTAAAATGCCATTAGTTTTAAATGACAAAAATTGTATAATCTTTAATCACGTAAATGTTGGAAGACTTCTGATTTGGAGTTAGAAGTGGAAATAGTTTATCTTCAGTTTTAAATTTGTTTAATAACAGGATTGTGAGATGAGGGAATGTTAGAGTTGTCAGTCAATTATCAATTTCAAAGATACATGTAAATATGTTTTGAATTTTTATTTTTTTATATTTTTACTATGCTATTTGACATTCTGCTTATATTCCTTCGTTTATTGCAGTTCTCTTGGTCAGAACCTTGCAACAAGTACCTATGTTTGGGAAATATGCTTTGCAATTTTCATTTCAATTGCTGGTTTGGTATTATTTGCATTCCTCATTGGAAATATGCAGGTTGGTGTCAAATATTCCTTTCTTAATCAAGCGATACTGGCTAGCAGCACTATTTGTTGATTTTGGAATAAAATGCATATTCTACTCCTGTGATCTGTCTCCCTCCACTTCTTTACCATAACAGTTTTTTGGTGCTTTAAATTCTTTTATTGTTAGTTAATTAAGATTTCCTCTTTGGGACCTCATGAAGCAGGACATCATATATCAGTTTTTGCTATTATAATTAGAGCACTTCTGTTAATGTGCCGTATTAACTTCTGATGTATTTTTTGGGGGAGCATCAGCTCTTGTGGAATTCTAATTTCAGTTGGTCGTGAGAAAATATTCTTCCCAAAGGAACAAAGTCTTAATCTTATCTTTCAGTGGCTTTTAAGGAAACACATTGCATTTACAATTTTCAGTTTCTCAAGTGTTGTTAATTACCTTATGCCTACGAATGTTGCCTGAAATAGGGTGAAGATTAAGTTATTATAGTACTCTCTCTAGGTAGGCAAGGTAGGCATGGAAAAAAGTAACTGTTTCTAATTCTCTTTCTCTTCCAGAATTATGTAACAAAGTTTTCTCATCCTATTTAGATGTATCCTAAAGTTCTGCTCCTTGTTGTTTTTTCATCTCTGTTCTGGTTTGAAACTAGTTTCACACCTGGGCCAAATTTCTTCTACATTGGACTCAATTTTATATTTTTTGGAACAGACATATTTGCAGTCAACGACTACCAGATTGGAGGAAATGAGGGTGAAAAGGAGGGATGCTGAACAGTGGATGTCTCATCGATTACTCCCTGACAGCCTGAGAGAAAGAATCAGACGACATGAGCAGTACAAATGGCAAGAAACCAGAGGTGTTGATGAAGACAACTTGATCCGAGATCTTCCAAAGGATTTGAGAAGGGATATTAAGCGTCATCTTTGCTTGGCTTTGCTGATGAGGGTAAGTCTCTCCATATCTTGGTTTTCTTTTCATATCATGTTACTAGTGTTCTTTTACAGTGACTGTGATATTTGCTTTTTTATTGAAAATGAAAAGTTACTTGGTCTATTTTAGTACATCTGCTGTTGCTTTTGGTTAGTGATTACGTAATAGAATATCCAAAGATAGGAAGATATGGTATTCTTACAAATAAATATAACAGAAATACTGGTTTGATAAAATTCTGAAGTTTCTGAACTTTGTTTCTAGGTAAATTAAATGAATAACATCCTGGTGCTTTACTATATATCTATATACAAATTGTTCCTCTGTTCCTGGTATTTTCTTTGAATGTGTTGTATGTACGTCTAAACTCTGTAAAGGAGTGTTGTGCACGTTTTCATTTGTAATTTTGAAGCACTGCGGTTTTCTATGGTTAAGGATGAAAAAGGATGAACATAGGTGTGCTAAAACTATTTAGGTGTACTGGAGAAGGATCCATAATCCATTGGTAATTCAAAACATTTAGGTATATCAAGATGGGGACAGATTCAATGACTTCCCGGGAAAAAGTCACTGAATCCGTTCATCAAGAGGGGTTTAGGCGATCAGATGGATTTTTAAGACAATCCTTGAGAAGTAAACCAACATCATTTCATTTGTTATTGGAAGCTTTGAAGGTGTAGTTGGTTTTCCATGTAATATTTTTTAGCAACAACTAAATCTTTCTCTTGCATGAACTGAAGGTGCCAATGTTTGAGAAAATGGATGAGCAACTTCTGGATGCAATGTGTGACAGACTCCAGCCAGTGCTATACACAGAAGAAAGCTGCATTGTCCGGGAAGGAGACCCTGTTGATGAGATGCTGTTCATAATGCGCGGCAAGCTATTGACTGTGACCACTAATGGTGGAAGAACAGGCTTCTTTAACTCTGAATACCTCAAGGCTGGTGACTTTTGTGGAGAGGAACTTCTGACATGGGCTTTAGATCCTCACTCCTCATCCAACCTTCCCATATCAACTAGGACTGTCCAAACTCTTTCAGAAGTAGAAGCATTTGCTCTAAAAGCCGATGACTTGAAGTTTGTTGCTTCACAGTTCCGGCGCCTCCATAGTAAGCAACTTCGTCACACTTTCAGGTTTTATTCACAACAATGGCGTACATGGGCTGCATGTTTCATACAAGCAGCGTGGAGGCGTTATAGTAAAAAGAAGCTGGAAGAGTCTCTGAGAGAAGAAGAGAATCGGTTGCAAGATGCATTGGCCAAAGCTGGTGGTAGCTCACCTAGTTTAGGTGCCACAATATATGCTTCAAGGTTTGCAGCTAATGCACTCAGACTTTTACGTAGAAATAGCACAAGAAAGACCAGGGTGCCTGAAAGAATATCACCCATGTTGCTGCAGAAGCCTGCTGAACCTGATTTTACTTCTGAAGAACGATAGTTGTGGATGCCTGGTTCTGCAAGACAAGAAAAGGATGAAAGTGAAGGAAAAATTAACATGAAGATGACCTTTTTGACAGAGGGCCAAAATGACATTTCGTTTATTTGTTTTATTTGTAAGTTAGTGTAACATATAATGTCTATAAAATATAAACTATGAAGTTGTATATATACATACATATATATAATTATACGATTGTTGCAGAAGTCTTTTCATTCGTGAATGAAGCACAAAATGAACTATTTTTTCACATCTGATTTCTTTATTTCTGCGCTTGCTGGGTGATGGGAGGTGTCTGATGTTTCAAACATGAAACGGGAAAATCTTCCATACAATTTATTTTAAAGTTGTCTCTACTGGATTACTTGCCTTTGGAGAAGTTTAATATTATTTTAAAAAATTGTTGGTGATGCATGACATGTTCTACTCGTTTTTTTTTTCCGAAGCGAAGTAAATAAATGACAAATGGAAGAAGATTAATTGAATGTGGCTAAGAAGAATGACCTCTCTGGTATTTCTAGATGTTAGACCAACAAGACTATAAACAACTTTTAATATACTTGTAAACAAGCAAATAAGATTGGTTAAACCTTGAGTTCAATACATTAACAACTAGAACTTCTTCCTAAATATTATTTTATAATTTTATAATCATTATTTATGTCGTAATTTTTATCACCAATTTCAAATTTCTACAATATCTTGTTTTTCTTTTTTAAATCCTGATACCTTCTCTAGCAACATTCGAGTTAACTTCTCATCCAAACATTAACTTTATCTCTTCAACTTTTCCTACAAGAGGGTCAATAGAGGAATATTTGACTGTACTCCTCCAAAATCTGTATTATATTTGGTTGTATTTGACTATTAAGAATTGTTCATCTTTGGTCCATCTCACTGCAAAGGATAAGACTTCACTGAATTTCTTCCTCCCACCCTGAAAATTATGCCAAAACTTTAGGTATTTTCGCTTTTGCATAACTAGTTTTGAAGTTTGATCCCCACCTTTGTTTTCGTAATGTGTATGTGCGAAACATGAATCTTGGGTTCAATTCCTTCATGGTTTTTTATGCAATGCGGTAGTATTTTGAAGGTTTTGGATGTTTTGAGGAGAATAACACTCTTCACACGGGCAGTTTCCCTTATGGTGGTCACATGACAACACTTCTTTATTAGTTCTTTGCCTACGAAAAAGGGATTCAAAATTAATTAAGAAGAGAAATTGTAGTTGTTGAGATCAGTAATGAAAATGACGACGCTGACACTAAAATTATTAAACTATTAAATTATAACACCGTAAAATTACAAAACTACAAGATTCTATAAAATTATAAAAATTTTAATTTTAAAACTTAATTAAATCTAAAATATATTTTTACCTTTACACAAATTAAAATTTTACTGTTACATACATGACATTAAAATTAAAAGTGTCCAAACGGTAACCTAGAAAATCACATTAAAAGAGTGACTCTGTTTAAAATAATGAAATCCTATTGTTATTATTATTATTATTATTTTAATAATAAACCGTTTATATATAAATAGAAATTTCATAAAAGGATTTCATTGTTTAGAAAACACTATCTCTCTAAAACTTCGTCCTGTAAATTCTATTTGACTTCTCTCTAAAATATCTTACCATTCTCTCATCCTTTTTGATATCAAAGACCGCCAGAGTGATCACTGCGGCGAGATCTCCAAGTCTGTCCGATCAGAACCTTGAATTGAGTAAGTTATAATTATGTTCTTTTCTCGGTCTTTTCTTGAAAATCTTGCATGTGTTGTAATCTGTATCGCATATGAGGTTTGCGTATCTTGTAAAAATTCTCTGTCGATCAGTGGCTCTAATGATGTTCTCTGATCATGTTTTTGATAATTTTATGTTGATTTGTGAGCATCGGCACTGGAAAAGGGGTTTTAGGTTTTTGACAGTAGATTGTGCGAGTTAATCAGGTAAGGGAATCTGATAATTGAATTTAACTAGAGGATATAATGAATGTAATTGTGTGTAATTAGAATTGATTGTTTGAAGTGTGATGGAATGTGAATTGTTTGATGTTTGGTATAAGTGAAATTGTGATTGCATTGTGTGAATTGAGGTTGAATTGGAAAATGAACACTTGAATCATGGCTCTAATTGGTATCAGCTCACTTTGCTTGAAAACCATTTTGAAAACTAGACAACACTGCTAAGGAGGTGCCAATTTGGGTCATGAAATCAAGTGCAACATCTCCCAACGAAAACCAGAATCTGTGTTGTTTCCTGATGTGAGGCTGAGCCTTGTAAATGCGAGAGGATCAACTCTGAGCGCCAGCCCAGCGGTGCCTAACGATTAAAAATGCGAGAAAAATGAGGCTGAGCGCCAGCCGGGCGGTGCCTCAGCGCTAAGACCCATGCAGGTCTGGAACGAGAATATAATGTTGAGGCTGAGCGTTGGCTACCAGATTTTCTGTGTTTGCTGTTTTGATGTGTTTCATTGCATTAATTGATCTGAAATAAATTATTTTGACTGTCTTTGTATGCTTTGAGTGAGATTGGGTGAATATGGACATGTTGTATGTGAATTATGGAGTAATTTCGTGAAGAAATTCTAAGTGTGGATGAGGTAGGGTATGCAAAGACATAAAGACTCAGTTTTGGTTGGTATCTTGACGCTCCAATAACCATTAAGGCTCATATAGAGTATAATGAGTTATGTCGTAAGGAGTAGCAGGAGGTCTTAGCCATTGGACTCGATCAAGTCTTTGGCGCGAAGGAGACTTACCTGGTGTGATGATTGGGTGATAACCCCTTGAGGCCAAACTCTTCGGAGTTTGGGAATCATACACCGATGCAAGCCACTAAAAAAGCCACTAAAAGGTCTGGTGTTTTGATGCGTGAGTATTGGAATGTTCCTGTGTGAATTTGTGATAATTGATTGTATTATTCTCTTACTCTAATGTAACATTCTTTAAATCATATTAGCTTACCCTATGTGTTTTATGTTTGTCTACTCTTTGTTTTATTCTTTGCAATGATCACTTAAATGTGTGAGCAAAGGAGGTTGCAGGTGGAGAGTTTTCGCGTGGTGTTGATAGTAGGACTGAGCAGTAATATCCAGAGGTCCTGTAGATAGGTGTATTTTGTAGTAAGTGGTTAGAATTTACCTTCCCTTTCTTCTAGAGTTCTTGTACATATAGTATTGTCATTATTCAGTTTTGGATGACTGTATAAGATTATATTTAACTTCTATGCTATCTGCTGGATATCACTATATAATGTTTTATTTAATAGTTTAAAAGTTATTAAATGAGATGTTACACAAACATAACACCATCCTAAACAATTAAATATTAAATGTAACATTGAATCATTCAAACATAAGCTATAACTGAATAAATAATCATATTTAAATTTAAATTATATAATTTAATTATTTATATAAAACATTTTAATTAAATTACTATTTGTATACATATTGTATTATATAAATTAATATTTAATTATTGAATTTCAAATTTTTTATAAAAAGTTTAACTTTTTATGGAGACAATTTCGTTAAAAAAGAAATGATATGTACACCCAAATAGTCCACTCTTCTTAGAACACAAACTTAGCTATTACTTTCTGCACCATATCTATACATTCTGTGGTTCCGGAATTCATTTTCTGGATTCACCCACTTCTATTAAGGAAATAAATTTTCAAAGGTTTTTTTATGGGGTGCACCAAGAAATTTTATTGGGGCGCAGGAAATCCTTGCCCAAAAACTTTCACCGTTTCCTCTTATCACTCAGATATTAGACTCTCCATTCAAAATACCA
>Ga0099823_1006905_pt1 | contig 11503 bp, 6 predicted proteins | sample CowpearedBW_FD_76831 | JGI IMG/M metagenome (GOLD analysis project Ga0099823, IMG submission 76831) | Root nodule microbial communities of legume samples collected from California, USA - Cow pea red BW | ecosystem: Host-associated > Plants > Roots > Nodule | place: USA: California | collected... | reverse complement strand
TTAATAATAATAATTAAAATATTGTTAAATTTAATATTTTTAACTCATCCAATAATTATTTAATTTTATTTTTGCCATAGTAATGTTCAAATTTTATCTATTAAATTTTTTTTAACTATCACATTCACATCACTCAAATTTCACTGACTCTCACAAAATTCATTTTCAAATCTAATTATTTTAACTTCTAAATTCACTCAAAGAAACACACTTATCTATCCACTCAAATCTATCCAAATTCATCGACACACTCTTTTCCAAATTCATCTTTCTCATGAGAACACACTCTAAGGACAAAATATACTGACCACAATTAATGAAAAAATTATATCAAAATCAATTATATAACATTTAAACTTAAATTAAACAATTACTTAAACAAATGTGTTAGTACTCTTAATTTTATAAGATAGTTATAAGGTTAATATTTAAGTTTGTGTAACCAACTAGTATTAATACAATTTAAGTTAAGAATAATGACAAATAAATATATTGTACGGATATTGTTAAAACTCATTTCAATTTTTATGAAATTTTGATATTGACCAAATATGGGTGTGGGTGATCTCTTTCTTCACACCCATTCTTATTTTTTAAAGTTTTTTAGGTTAAAATTTATTTCGATTATTATTTTTTTATATTTTATTTATTGTTCATTTTTTATATGAAAATGACTTATTCTCAATTTTGTATAAATCTTAGCATTTTATTATATAATTTTTCATTTTTCTATTAACACCTCAACTGTTTTGTTATTTATCAAGTTCATTCAAATCATTTAGATATTTTTTTCCCTCAACATTTATAAAAGTAATAGAGATTATAGTAATAAAATTTCAATTTTGTGTAACTCTTTACTCTCTTATATAATCATTTAAAATTTATGAAATTACTATTTGATATTTTATTTTAATTTGACATTAAAACAATATCATTTTGATATTAAACTTTTAATAACAATATTCTTTTATGTGATTTTTATATTTTAAAAGATTATTCAATTAACATTTTATATCATTCAAGTATGAGAGTTATATAGGTATACGCACTGTCCTGCTAATTTATTGACAACTTCAATCTTAAAGTTGCCTGCTAATAAATGTCACAAAATTTAGTGATAACAAATTTAAAACGCTAATTCTCTCACAGTTTAAAACACTAGTTTAATAACTAATATTTTTTAAAAACTGGTCATATAATATATGTTAGTTAAGTATTTGTTCCAAGTTCCAAGTATAATCGTCGATGAATATCCCGACATTAAGACGTGTACCCTATGGAAGAATCCAACTTGGTGGTCAAATTAGTGGCTCTAATCCCTTCAATTATGTACTCTCTTTGGAAAGAGCTTGACAGAGGTGAGAATATATCATCACTCTGTTATCAATTTGACTTATAGGTCATAGGTAAGTCTTAATCTATATTTGAAAAAGTTCCCTTCTATAGGACCAAGAAAATGAGGAGGTAAGAAAAAAACTTCAGCTCCAAAACTTCTTCACAAAATGGATTAAGTTTAGGGTCAAAGTAAGCATGGTCGAAAGTTAAGACGGTTATCTTAAGTTGAAGGACGAGATCGACCATCTCGTAGTCAAAAGGTCAACATAGATCGTTCTAGGTTGAAGGTCGAGATAAATAGATCCAAACTAAAAGTCCAGACAAACTAACGCAAATTAAAGGTCCAGACAAAATTTGTCATCCCGAACGAAAATCAAGATAAACTATCTCAAACTGAAGGTCTTGATAGATTGACCTGAACAATAGGTCAAGATAAGCTGATACAAAATGAAAGTCAAGACAGTTGAATCCAAACTAAAGGTCAAGATGAGTAAATCTAAACTGAAAATCAGTTTGAGTTGAAGCTTTTGATACTGAACAGAAGCTTTTGTTCTTTAAATGTGTAATATATTTAAAAAACAATAATATTTTTTATGTTTAAAAAACAGTCCATGGACTTATCCCATCTACAAAAATTTTATGAACATTTTGATTATGTAACTTTTCCAATAGAGAACTTTTTAACCATGCAGACTTTTTTTTTCTAGTCCATGTGAATCAGGATCAAACCCTCTGAAGGGGCCAAAGTTGACATGTTATAAGATCGATACCTAAACTCTAAGACCAAACATTCACTTATCTAAATCCGACTTCTACAAAACCATGAGAGGAAGTTATTTCTAATCAATGTCTGAAACTCCAAAACTATTTCCTATTAAACTGGATAATCTAAATGAAGAACCTCGAACAACTAGAAGAGTAAGCATTTCCTTGAAAACCACGTCCATCAAATGAACATGTGATCCCACCAGGGAGTTCGAAGCTTGACAACCCCCAATAAATGAGAAATATTCGTACAGAAAAATAAAAAGACTAATTCTAAATGGGCTGACTGAGAGTCCCTTGGAAACTTATGACCGGAGCAAGATGCATTCTTCAAAACCACAAAGAATGATTCAGTAGTGTTTGTTCAATAAGTTCACATGATAGATAGTCGAATGCATTCAATCCTTTATTTAAATCACTACATAAGAAGGGAGTCACTGTCCTCCATATCATTTGTCTAACCTCCATCAACAATTACAATTACAATTACAACGGGCTTCTGTTGGCATCTTTGTATATAAGATACCGTGTTCTTGTTTTCCCTAGGGCAGCATACCTGATAACAGCACATTGTATCATTCAACATGTTGTAAATCGAAATGAAAGTTACATATAATGTAACAAATAATCTTTAAGAATGTAGTCAGTAATATATAATAGTATAATTTACCACTGTGGGATGAATGGTGCCATCCAAATGACATCACCAGCCTGAACTGGGTACCTATTCACAGAAAAAACAATCAATGAAAAAAAAAATCACCAATGTAAAGTCACAGCTTTTAATGATATGAACTAAATATAATGTAACAAATCGATCTTAGAAAAATCATAAACAATAGAATATTCCAACGTAACTCACTGAAGAACACGGCCAAAAATCTAACCCATAATCTGGCAGACACCACATAGAACAAAATAGAATGTTTAATGCTCTCAACTAGGGATCTGAGTGGGACAGTTTGGGACCAACGGGCTTATGTTTTTGTCTATCCGGCACGAAATTTTGGTACCCTATAATATTTCATAATACATGGAACAATGCCAGTCAACTCTATTTATTAATGTAACATTAAGTTTAACATTAGATATGGTTAAATCGTAGAATAAAACTCACATTAAGGTATATTTTACAAATATATATTTCAAAACAAATAATATCTTATAATATCATGCTACGAGAAATATTATTTATTAAATCAATTAAAAATTTACTATTAATGTATAATTGTTCAAAAATCTTAAGTTTTGGAAGAATATTAGGATGTCAAACTAGATTGGGAAGAGCCAAAACGTAGCTCAAAACTGTCCACAGAATACAATAAATATAATTTCTAAAATCTGAATCCATCAAAATAAATAAATAGGCCAATTGAATTCAAATAGGCCATTATATAGCCAACATGGGGTCAAGATCTCAAGTTCAACTCAAAAGCTCAAGTGATTAGATAGGCATAGCACGAAGTAATAGATTTTGCCATATAACAGTCAGACACACTACTAGGCCAAGTTAAACTCATCTTTTGCAGTACCCAATTAAGTTTGATGGAAACAAAAAGTGCCACTATCTAGAACTTCATGCGACATTCAGACCATTTTTGACAGGTTAGGTCTAGAACTCTTACCAGCTATCACCCAAACGATAAATGCCTTGCCCTTCCAATAGCAGCAAGCCGTGCTGGTTATAATGGACCTCCTGCAAAAGCCACAACATTAGTGAAAGTGTAAAAAAGTCTTTTAACTTTGGTTAAAAGACGAACTAACTCACTAACTCCCTCCTGGACTTGTGTATGAATAACTAGGAGAGGTGTACCATACATCATAACATCAAGAAGAAAATGTCACCACTGACTTCAAAAACAACTTCATGGAAGAGTGCTTGTATTAAAGATGTTTGTACTCTTACTTTTTTATCTGTTTGATAAATGTAAGAAGAATAGGTTTTGAATAGCATAACATCACATTAAATAGTACTGTGAGTGATAAAATTGAGCCTCATTGTCAAGTGAAGTAGACTAGTTTTTCAAGTGATAACGCGTTAAGTTCAATTATACAAGTTTCAATCATGACTTCACATGAAAAAACTAAATTTGTATTTGATGATTGAAAAAATTGGAACTTGAAATAATCGGTTAAATAAGAAGTATACATCAACCAAACCAAATTATTGCCAAGCCGATTAAATCAGAAGCCTAACATAAAACTGTTACTGAACACTAAAGTTTAGACCATAATCTCCGTATATTTGGCGTGTCTTAAAGAATGATTGCATATTTGCATGACTAGACTATAACTTTACATTATTATAATTCATATCATAGTTATATCATTTGGGCCATGACTTGCAACAGAAGTTGAAATCACAAAAAATGAAGATAAAATGAGCACCAAGAATTATATGGTTTTTCCATTATGAGCTACACCCACACGCAGGTGAAAGAAGGATCACACCAGAAAGAATATAGTAATTACAATCACTTTCCACTTGTTAGGAGAAAACAACCATCACTCTATCAATAGTGATAGAGTAAAGCCACCTACAAATTTCCTCTAGAAGAGCTACACAAGGTAAGAGATTGGATAAAATAGAGATGATACCCAACATCATTCCATCCATAGACTTGGACACAAATTAAAAGACTAGAATCTGACCAGGATGGTCATCTATTTGCTTCTTGCCAATCATTTGTTTAGCTACTACCCAGGACTTGTTCAACATTTCTCCCATTTCAAGACTCTGATTTGTAATCAGGTCATTTTGAATCATGTCTTCACGCTTTCAGCCTTGATATTCATTCCACACTAGTCACCTTTCCACTATTTATGTTTTCTGAGGATCTACACCATGTCAACATTTACAAGCTTAGTCAAACATGTATTTATATTTTCGATTGACCATTTGAGGATCTACACCATGCCTACATTTACAAGCTTAGTCAAACATGTACTCTATTCTTGTATGAATCTTTGGCATGTCCACTTTTCCATCTTCCACTACTACATGAACAAAATAAAATTGAACCCCTATGTTTATACCTAGAATGAAAAGTCAGATTCCTCAACATGCAAGGCACTCACCAGCATAGAAAAGAGAAATCTCATTTGTGTCCAGTCTCCTCCAATAGCCTTTGTATCCAAATTGCTTTCTTGCAAGCTTGTGCAGTCACCATATATTCCATTCATGTGGTAGATGATGAGCAGATAAAATATATGTGTATTCATGCATTAGTTTAGACCATTTTTATTCATTTGTGCATTATTGGACTAATTTCATCATGTATTATCTTGTTTCGGATTATACATTTGGGTTTATGCGTTGTATGTGTAAACAGGTCTGAAGGGAGTTAGTTAGATTTAAAACAGTGTGTTCCATAGGTGTCTGGTGGATTTTTCCACAACCTATGGATTTGAATTCAAAAGTGCAGGATTCAAAACAGCATATTCCAAAGGTGCCTGGTGTATCTTTCCACGACATGTGGATTTTGCTTCAAAAGATCAAGACTAAAGTTTGATGAGGATGACCAGGATGTTCAATCTATTTCAGAGGTGTTTCTAGATGAGAAGTTGCTAGTCATTAATACTTTGCCATGGGTTGCAGACTTTGCCAATTTTAAAGAAGTGACCTCGTCATTTCACAAACAAAGCTACTATCAACAACGACAACAATCCACCGCTTCCACCACCAGTAATTTTGTGAGTTCTATCCCTTCTATTCTTAGTTATTTTGTTTATGTTGATGACAACATAAACACCTAAGCTTGGGAGGGTCAATTGCATGTCATTTTGTTTGCATGTCATTCTATTGTTGCATTTGCATAGCATACTCATCATCTTGACTCAAGTTTAAGTTTATTCGATGATTTTTTGTGAAGCACATTGGGGATAATTGTTGGGAAACTTCACACACTACACAAGAATTTTTGACACTTGACACTTAAGGAAGAAGATTTTTGGGTGGTAGACTTAAAAGTTTCTTTTTAAGTTTTTAAGGTGACACTCACTGCATTTGATTACTAAAGTAATGTTTGTCAAGCTCACATAAAAAAGAAAAAAGAAAAAAATATGGGAGAATAATAGTAATAATGAGTGGAAGATCGGATGTGGCAAAGAGGCCACCCTTTGAGGTTGTTACTGGGAAAAGAGGCACTCCTTTGAGACCGGATGTGGCAAGTGCAAAGTATTTGAGTGGAAGATCATGCTTAATTGGCAGGTAAGTGTCTTCTAGACTAGAAACCTAAGAAGAAATCTTTTACTGAGAAAAATTAAAGTTCAAAGATTATCTTCCTTAATGTCTCGTGCCTTACATCAATTACTCAATTGCACTTAGGGATTCAACAAATGTGGAATGTGTGCTTCTAGAATATCATTGGTTGAATTTGGATTTGAGATAAGATGATGACTCATCATTCTATTAAATTTTCTTTGCTTGAGGACAAGCAAAAGTCTAAGCTTGGGAGAATTTGATGAGCAAATAAAATATATGTGTATTCAAGCATTAGTTTAGGCCATTTTTATTCATTTGTGCATTATTGAACTTATTTCATCATGCATTATCTTGTTTCAGATCATACATTTGGGTTTGTACATTGTATGTGTAAATAGGTCTGGAAGGAGTTAGTTAGATTCAAAACAGCGTGTTCCATAGGTGCCTAGTGGATTTTTCCACAACATGTGGATTTGACTTCAAAAGTGCATGATTCGAAATAGCACTGTTCCACATGTGGCATGTGGATTTTTCCACAACCTATGGATTTTTCAGCAAGAAATCTTAAGATGACGTGGACTGACAAGCATTTAAAGGAAAAGGAAAATAAAAGAAAGAGAAAGAGGGGGGGGGGGGGAAAAAGTTAAGGGAGAGAAGTAACCACCTCAGCAAGTGGACAGAACATGGAAAAGATAAAAGGGAGAGGATCGTTCACGAAAACCACCTCAGCTTCCATTAGTTTTAGTTTTTTTTTTTTCATTATGCATAACTAATTTTCCTTTTTATTAGAGGATTGATGTAAGACTCTGAATTATAGGTTCTACTCTTCACATTTAATGTTTTGTTAATGTTATTTATCTCAATGCTCTGTTTATGGTTTTATTGTTTATTCTATGAGCAATTTTATCAATTGGAAAATTGGGAATTGTTTACGATTATAAATAAGATAGGTTAGGTTATGTCACAATTGGGAAATTGGGCATACCTAATTATTTTGCAATAGAGATGATTATTGATTTTTCATGATTCTATTGAATTTTTGTAAACTGGCCTAAGGGATTAGGGATTCGAATTCAATGAATAGATTTTACCTACTAAGGAATTAGGGGTAAAACAGCTCTGAGTAAACTCAAGTGGATGATTACATTGCTTGCATCAATTGAAAAGGAGTAGGATTCTAGAGGAAGGGGTACGAAATCAATCCTCTAACAGTTCTTAAATTGATTAAAGTTTTTGTTATAATTTTTTGCTTGCAATTCTATTGAATCTCATTTACTCAAAATTACGTAAATTAGGAATCTAGTATTCAACAAGTCAATCCAAGAAGACGATATTTCATTATTACGTTAACGATTGGTCCACTTGTCAAACATTTATCAGTAGATAAGGCTATCACAATATATAATTTTTATAACTAGCTTACAATTCATCCTACAAGAATTAACAAATAGCCTAATGTGGATTATCTTGTGCTAAATCTCCTGCAAAACCTAAATCAACATAACCCTTGACCATAAAATTTGACCCATTGTAACATAATGCAGCATGTGAGGTTTCATAGATACATCTCAAGATCCTTTCTAAAGGACTTCAATGCTCTTACCAAGATTACTGATGTATTGACTAATTTTGATCAATGTCTTGCCTTTTATGAATCATGGCAAATATTAGGCTTCCCACTGTTAATTCTTATGATACTTGAGACATTTCCATCATTTTGAATCAATGTTGGGACAAATGCTTGAGAATAATTTGTTATTAATAAGTGGGCTAGAGATTGATTTGCTATCCTGCATATTGAGTCAGCTCAATATTTTCTTCTAAGAAAGCAACTTTTCTGACTTTTCCATCTCTACAAATTCTGCATCCCTAAAGCTATTTTGTAGGTTCCAAGTTCTTTCATAGCAAACTCCTTAGCCAACTTTCCCTTAAATTGTCGGACTTACTCTTTATTAGGACCTATCATGTCATCCACATAAAATGGCAAAAGAATTAAATTATCATTGTCAAAACTATTGTAATTTTCATAATGGCCTGAAGTGAGTATTATGGATCCTAGCCTTATTATGAAGGAATCAAATCCCTTTCACTTACATCTTACACTTATTTTGGACCACACAGAAATTTGGTTTCTTCAAGCACATACTAATGCAAAATGTTTGGCTCCTCCTAGGGCCATGTTCAGTTATTCTCATACGTCAAAGTGAATATGTGCTTACTTTTGGCAATTCATCTTCCAAACTTCAATCTACTCTACTTACAACACAATTCACACAAAAGATATTTACCCGGTTAAGCCCATACAGGAGATAAAATAACAATCTTGAAACCTCATTGTGATATATCATCCGGTTTGTTATGATGATACTCTTGAAGTTCTGGGCTGGATATTGCAAGAAAAATGCATCCACTAACCACCTCTTCCCTTTTGTCTCCCAGAAGCATGTATAATTTTTTTGCAATACTTTGTGCTTCCAATACAATTTGGTACCTCTAACAACCTTAAATATGGGTCTAGCACCCAAGGTCTATCCAATAAACGAAAGGTTCTCCGAGTCATTTATATGATGTCCCCCTCATTTTGTATAAAGAGTGTCCTTATACATTTTCAATTTCACGATACCAATACCAATAATTTATATAGCAAGAGCAACTATTAACATATAATGAGGTAGGCTCATAAGTGCAAAACTAGTCTTGACATTGTGTCATGTGTCACATTGCTATTGAATTCATTATCTAAACATCAAAAAGTTGGTTTCTTTCTTTAGAACTGACTAATAATATACTATACAAGAATTCATCATCACCAAAGGCACTAGAAACACACATATTGAGAAGTTGTTGTTTTGGAACGTAATATTCATTTTGCTTTTGTGCCAACAACCTTCCTGAAGATTTGTGTACCTTCACATGCCACAATGGTAGCATTTGTAGTTTTTTCTTTGTGAATTTGATCTACTTTGATTTAAGCTCCCACCAGAGCCTTGTACCATAGATCTACTCCTTGTCACAATAGTGCCTCCATCCACTTTGAACTTTATAATTTTTCGTCCTAGATCTTTCTACAGAATTCTTCATCCAAAATTATATTTGCAACGTAATCAAAATTAAGATGATTGCAAATATTATTCTTTATTATGTTGAAGACAATTTCATAATACAAATTAGATAGCTTTTAAATAAAAGTTTCACTTGTTCATCTTCTACCATGAAATCTTAAGTAATAAGTTGGGAAAGTAATGTACTCAGATTGTTGATGGGCTTTAGTACTACTGTAGTTTCATTCATTTAAAGGGTGTAAAGTCTCCTTTCTAAGACTATCCTATTGTAAAGTGATTTTAACTCGTATAGTTTGGTGAGAGCATCCCAAATCTCTTTTGTTGTCCCAAATTAGCAACAATATTGTCACTCATCTCCTTCCATTTTTGAATAGTCATTGTTGTAAATCTTCCTTCAAATGCTGATAAGCAACTACCCTTAAAATTGCTTTTATTTTCAATTTCTACAATGAGAAATTCTCAATATAAAATTTTCATAACAGTATTGACCACTATATATTATACAATTATAATGGCTTCTATTTTTTAACTACGAATAGCACCCACAACTAGAATTGTATTAGGAACCTTATTGAGATCTTACATTAATTAGAGATGAGACTACCTTAGTCCGTGTCAAGCTTGAGCAGTCCTCGTCTTAAAAGCTAATTTTATGAGATTAAGTAGGTTTTAAACCCGAATTCTAGGATCATACAAACACTATACTAAATCACATCTTTCTACACTCTACATGTCTAATGCTAGGCTTGAAGGGGTGTTATTATTGGACCACCCATATTTATCTACGTTTTAGACTTTCAGCCCTAGACATGAGAGAATATGTAGAGATCCCACATCAAGGTCATCAATGAAAGAAATGGTAAAGTTACGCAACTTCACCATGTAAACATATGATAGCCACCTATGACAACACCATAGCAAGCCTCTCTTAACAATTTGCCATTAGTGGAGGTATCTTAACAATTTGCCCGTAGTGGAGGGGTCCAAAAATCACGTTGCAGAATCATGATGACACTAATGGGGTTATTTAACAACATTGTAACACATTGACTAGAAATATAGCTAATGTAACCCTTGTAAGATTTACACAATAATTATCTCGCAAGCTGGTTTTTTAAGGATGAGTTTCGCTAGCTCAAATTCTAAGAGACGTCACTATTGGGAAATTTCAAATCACAATTTGGCTTGCGAAAAAAAGTACGGATGAGTAAGAATAAAGATAAAATGAACACCAAGGGTTATGTGATTCTCTCACTATATGCTACACCCATACACAAGTGAAAGGGATCACACTAGAAACAATATAGTTGTTTCAATCACTCTCAACTTGTGAGGAAAAAACAATTATCACTAACTAAATAGAAGTAAAACATCTCTAAGTATCACTCATTAAATAAAACCTATAAAGAAAAGTTACACCAGAGAAGAGACTGGATGAAATGAGGATCATATAAAACATCATTCAAGTCTCCCTTAAATAAGCTTCAAGAATGACCATTTATCACAAATTAAAGTTGGATAGGATCTGCCCAAGGATAGTCATTCAGTTGCTTCTTGAACATTTATTTACCTAAGAACCATAGATTTGTCCTACAAAAAAGAGGCAACTTGCTACCACTTCCCCATTGAAGAGACCCAAATTATTAATGCAGCTCTAACGCATACATACACAACACATCCACATCAGTATGGTACTGGCAGAGAGACAAATTACCTTCACATTAAGAAATTCTCCAGGTTGAAAATCCATTATCTGCAGTCATCAGTTCATCAGTAACATTTACAGAAATTTACCGGAAACCATGATCATATGAAAACTGTATAATGCAATGAATAACAGACTGAGCCAAAAGAATAAGTACATGAGAGATTTGAACATACATGGATATTGAAGTCATATGCCAAAGATGTTGGAATAAGCTTCCGCAGTTCAAAAATCTGACAAAGCATACAGAGAGAATCAAAAACTTAATATACAGTGAGCAAAAGTTCAAAAACCTAAGATAGATAAAGAGAGTAAGAGAGTAAGAGAAAAATAAAAGAAAAATGTACAGAGAATAAGGTTATGAGAATATAAATCTGGCAGAGATATAAGATTATGAGAATATAAATCTGGCAGAGCCGGTTAGATACTCTC
>Ga0099823_1006904_pt1 | contig 11504 bp, 10 predicted proteins | sample CowpearedBW_FD_76831 | JGI IMG/M metagenome (GOLD analysis project Ga0099823, IMG submission 76831) | Root nodule microbial communities of legume samples collected from California, USA - Cow pea red BW | ecosystem: Host-associated > Plants > Roots > Nodule | place: USA: California | collected... | reverse complement strand
TAGCAGCAAGGGTTGGGACTGCAGTGTGTCCTGGTTGAGTGGATGGGAAGTGAGTGGGATGGGTGAAGGGAATGGGTGTTTGTTGGGTGGTGGTGAAGGTGTGAGGGGTGGGGTTGTATTCGCTTTCCTCTTATGTGGGCTGGAAGGTCAGGGACCTTGTAGCCTCAAACGCCTTGGCCTTTCCCTTCAGGGTGGGATCAACTTCGATCTTTCGCCTAAGGCGAGAGTTCTCTTGTCGTAGTGCCTCCATCTCATCAGCGCTGCGTTTCTTCAGATCTGCTAGTTCTTATTGCATCTTCGCCTGGCCATCCAGAATGGCGGCTAGGTCAGGGGTGATGCCAGCAGGTCCTGAGGGACCAGCATCCGCCTGCTTGTTCACTCTAGCTCTGCTGCGGGTGGAAACCATCTTCGGAGAAAAACGGGTACTAAGGTGTTCGTCTCGTGCCCCATGGTGGGCGCCAATTGTTCCTGCAGAGAACAAACAAGATAAGTTAGGCACAAGCGTCACCTCACCCACGTAGTCTGCTATCTCCTTAGTTGGCTTCTTCCCGGTTGATACATGTCGGCTTGGACCCAGGAGGGGTTACCTACAGAAGGGACTCTGAAGCTCAAGTAAGTCAAAGCTCTCAAAAGGTCAAATCAGGTGATTAATGGAGTAATGAATGCGTACCTTTAATTACTGGGGTCCACGTGTATTTATAGAGAATTAATCATGTTTGGTTATGCCATGGGCCGAGCCCTGGCTTGGGCTTTAGTTTGGGCTGTAAGTGGGCCTGGGCCCTAACCCAGGCCCTTAGGAGGACCCATTGAACACTTGGGGGCTTTGATTTTACTAAGTATGTTGGAGTAGCCGGCCTAGGCCGACTACTTTCCTGGGCGGTTTATGTTGGTCATGTGTTGTCTTGTGCAGGTTGTTCCTTTAGACGTTTAGGCTGGTAAGGCTCAGGCCAACTCAGCCTAGGTTGACTACTTGACTGCTTTGGCATATATGTATCGTTTTATTACTATTTGGTCGAGTTGGCTAGGTGTGGTACAAATCAAAAACTAAACACACTAGAAAGGTTTCATTGCAAAGTTAAGATTACCATAAATACACTATGTTGGTTTTTAGAAATTGTGAGATTGTCTTGCATCATTTGATTTTGTGGCCTTAGCTTCAACCCATACGGATACATAGTCAACTGCTAATAGAATGTATGAATACCTAGCAGAATTGGGAGAGGTCCCATGAAGTCAATTCCCCAAATGTCAAAAATTTCGCAGAACATCATGTTTTGCACGGGCATCTTGTTCCTTCTTATGATGTTTCCCCCAACCCTTTGACAAATCTCACAACTCTTTACAAATTTGTAAGCATCTTTGAACAACGTGGGCCAACAGAAGCCACTATCTAACACCTTCTAAGCAGTTCGAGTTGGGCCAAAATGACCATCGATTACAATGTCTTGAGATCCTTTTAAAATAAATAGAATCTCTCTATCTGGAACACACCTTCTAATAACTCCATTACTGCAAAACTTTCACAAATAAGGTTCTTCCCAAACATAGTATTTAGCATCAGCTTTGAGTTTATCCAATTGGTGTTTAGATGTGTGGGAAGGAAGCACCTCAACAACCAAATAATTGACCAAATCCTAAAATATCTTCAATTGATAACCATTAACCTTGAAACTCTTCTCAATCTCTGGTGTTTTATATTTCTACTGTTCCATGGGGAAAGAACTTGACAATGGTGTATGGGCCCTCCCATTTGGATTTGAGTTTGTCAGTAATAAGTTTCTATCTTTGATTTCCATGTCAAACTCTTATATCAACAACAACCATCTCATGAGTCTGGGTTTTGAATCAGCTTTCTTTATCAAAAAATTTAGTGCATAATGGTTTGTGTGTATGATTGTTTTTTATCCCAACAAATAATGCATGTACTTGTCCAAGGAAAAGATGATAGCTAGCAACTCTTTCTCTATTGTTGTGTAATTCATTTGGGTTGCATCAAGGGTCCTGGATGCATAAGCAATCACATGAGGAATCTTCCTGGCTTTTTGTGATAGAACTACTCCTAACACAAAATCAGATGCATCACACATTAATTCAAATGGTAGCTCCCAATTTGGAGGTTGGAGAATTGGTGCATTCGTGAGTCTCCTTTTGAGTTCATCAAATGCTTCCTTGCAATCCTTATCAAACACAAATGCAATATCTTTATGGAGTAGTCTAGACAATGGCACTACTATATTGCTGAAATTCAGAATGAAGCGCCTGTAAAAACCTGCATGTCCTAAAAAGGAGTAAATTTCCCTCACAGTGGAAGGGTAAGGTAGAACAAAAATAACATTTATCTTTGTTTATCCACCTATAGCCCTTTCTAAAAAATTATGTGTCCTAACACTACCCCTTCTTTGACCATGAAATGACATTTTTCAAAATTTAACACCAAATTTGTCTCAATAAACTTTTGCAAAACTTTTTCAAGATTTGACAAGAAAATACAAAATGAGGATCCAAACACTTTAAAATCATCCATAAAAACTTCCATGCAACTTTCTAGCAAATCATAAAAAATGCTTATCATGCATTGCTGAAAAGTTGCAAGGGCATTATCCAAATGGCATCCTAGTATAAGCATAAGTACCAAATGGACATGTGAATGTTGTCTTATGTTGATCTTCAGGGTGTATATGGATTTGCATGTAACTCGAGAACCCATCTAAAAAATAGTAAAAGGGTTTACTTGCCAATCTTTTGATCACTTGATCTATGAAAGGGAGAGGGAAATGGTCTTTCCTTGTGGCCTAATTGAGCTTACGGTAGTCAATACATACCATCCATTTATTTGGTACTCTTGTAGGAATGAATTCACCATCCTGATTCTGTACAATGGTCACCCTAGATTTTTTTTGAACCACTTGGATCAGTGAGACCTATGTGCTATCTGAAAATGGAAATATCATCTCGACCTCCAAGAGCTTGCTCACTTCTTCCTTGACCACCTCTTGAATGGTTGGGTTTATTCTTCTTTGAGGTCGTCTGACAGGTATAACATTATCGTCCAACAAAATCCTATGCATGCATAATGCATGGTTAATTCCATGAATGTCTGCCAGGGACCAACCAATAGCTTTTCTGTATTTCCTCAAAACTCCTATGAGCTATTTTTCTTGCTCTAGTGCTAAGTGTGCAGCAATGATGACAGGGAATTTGTTACCTTCCTCCAAATAAACATATTTCAAATGTGGAGGCAATGGTGTCAATTCATGTTCATTATGCTCTTTCACTGTGTCTTGGGATGATTTGCTATACATATTAGCATTACTTTCCATCTCATCTCCACTAGTTTCTTCTTGTGCCCATAATTCTGATGTCTGAACTAATTCTTTACTGTGTATAGCATAAAGAGCATATTCATTTTCCAATTCTTGCACTATTTTTTCCATGTCCCATTTCCTAAAAAAAATCAAACTTTCACAACGATGAACAAAATACTCATATAAGGTTGAGTGGCCTTCCATAGGATGGTGCATAGACTCAAAGATATTGAACCTGATTCGAGTGTCTTCGAACTCCATGGTCAAGGTCTCATTATGCACATTGACGATGGTCTTTGTCATCATGAGAAACGACCTTCCCAATATCAAAGTAGAATTTTGGCTCGAGTAACTATCTTCCATTTCCAATATATAGAAATTTGTTGGGAACATGAGTTGGTTCACCGTAACCAAAACGTCTTCTATAATCCCCAACGGTTTTGTTGTACTTCTATTGGCTAACTAAATGATGACATTTTTGGGCTTTAATTCTCTTAGCTGCAACATCTTGTATATTGAGTTGGGCATAACGTTTATGGATGCACCCAAATCTATCAAAGCATTGCCAATTGTCAAATCTCCAATGGTGCATGGAATGGTGAAATGTCCAAGTTCACCACATTTTGGAGGAAGTCCCACCTTAAAGACAGTTGAAAAATTCTTGATTGGTGGTCTCCTTAACCTTCTTGTATAGGTGCAGAATTCCTTCAAAAACTTTGCATATTTAGGTACTTGCTTGATTGCTTTCAAAAGGGGTATATATATATCTCCACTTTTTGGAAGATCTTCAACAATTCTGCATCAACTTCATTCTTCTTCTCTGTATGAGGCACTCTAGATGGAAATGGAGGTTCAACTTTTCTCATTTGATGTTGTTCATCGACCTAATTCTCTTTTTCCTCTCTAAGCACCTGCAGCTCTTTCCCACTTATAAGGGTAACACCACTTGCATTGTTCAACTCATATCTTGCTAGATTGAGTAACTTTATTTTTCCTCTGTCAAAATTCCCCCTCAATGGAGGAGGAATATACTTTGGCTTCTCTGATTCCACAAGACCATTTCTATTTGTGGCAGAATTATGGTCTTGCTTCGCACTTATCTTCTCATTCATTTGACCATTATCAGAATTTGGCTGGGGTATGGAATTCATATCTGTTATAGTTATGTGGTCCATCTAGTCCTGATGTGTTGCAGCCTGCTCGGCACCACAATGAGCCTCACTCAATCTATACCTACAGGACTTACAACCGTCATGTATTCTTTAACTTGGTTATGTGCATATAGCATTTCGGAGTCCCTGTTATCTGAATTTCCCTAACTCAACAACATTAATCTTTCCAACAGTTGAGACATTTCTTGAGTGAGTTCAACTAATTCATTTGCCCTTGCACCTTCAGTCCTACTAACAGTAACAACACTATTGTCATTCACATATTCTAGAAGGAAACCTCCAACCATGTTACAGATCAATTTTCTGGCCTGAGAAGGGGTTTTATCCATTACAGAACCTCTTACCACTACATCTAAGAACATTATGTCTTGTTGTAGCAGACCCTCATAGAAAGCACTAGGAAAATTGATTCATGTAGTTGATGATTTGGGCATTTGAGACACAAACTGTTAAATATGTCCCAGTATTGACCGAACTCTTCATTTTGCTCTTGAATGATGGTGCACATTTGTCTCCTAAAATAGGCAACCTTAGAAGCTGGAAAGAATTTATTTATGAACCTTTGTTGCATATCTTACCAACTTCCAAAAGGTTGTTGTTGATAGATCATCCAGTATCTTGCCTCATAATGTGAGGACAAAGGAAAAGCCTTCATCACCACCAATTCATCAAGTGCCCCAACAGGTTTTATTGATGAACAAATGAGAATAAACTCCATGATATGATTATATGGATCCTCATGCTCCAATCCATGAAACTTCGGAAGCAATCTTGTAAAGCCAGCTTTTAACTCAAATCCTGGTGCATTCTAAACCTGAGGTAATTGGATACACATTAGTTGGTCATCCACCTCTCGGCTGGCCCAATCCTTTAATGATCACTCCATTTGGTTTCCAATGCGTACCAGACCTGACTTGTATTATACTTTCAATTAAATAGGTAAGGTTATCTTAAAACAGATTAAGAAGAATATGAAAAACTTAAGGGAGTAAGTAAATAAACAAAAAGGAAATAAAATATGAAACTATGCATAAACATGCAAGAATAAAATAAGCAAGTTAAAACTCAAGTCACCATTTCCCTAGCAACGGCGCCATTTTGTTAACTCACTTTTTCAGTCGTTTTTAAGAATTAAACAAACCCTAAATTATCCCCCTAATGAAATATAGAGAAGATGACTCAGGATCAAATCCAAAGAAATGGTGCATGTTAAGTTTTAACTTCGTAATTTATTCTTGCTAAAAAGAAATAAAAGAAAGCAAGGGGGAAATTAAAATAAAGAAAGAGAAAAAAGATGTAGAATTTATTCAAGTAAAAGCTAAACAAAATGAAAGATGGAAATGGTTAATGCCATGCATGAATGCAATGCTACTGCAGGGTATCTAGGAATGATGAAGAAACAAAATCCAAATGGAATAAGAAGGTATGTATATGAATGAGCATGCGTGTGCAGAGTGGTTGTGATCAAATCTATGTAGAATTGGACTAAAAGATTTCTAAATTATGCAAGATATGCATGAATACTCTATGCCTAAATGCAAAATATGAGATGGGATCTAAATGGGAATGATGAAATGAATATAAAAGGGGATGAAAGTGAAAGATGCAATGCCAACTTTATGAGAGTATATGCGTGAAATGACTATGGCAATAACAATTCAATGGCTGCAGCCATTTACTTAGCCAAATGGAAGGGGTAGAATGCTAGTTAATTTGATTGAAACATGCAGCAGAAATTGGTCTGTAATAGTAGCAAAAAGTGGTATGTAACATCAATAATCAGAATGTATGCAAGTGTGATATGGAAATGCATGAAAAGTTCATGAAAATGCAAGTTGTGCGTGAATATGCTATGGCAGCAAAAAATCAGTGACTGTTAGGAATTTCTACACAAATGGATGCAAATTCCTGATCTGTGACAGCAACAATTCATATGGCACCAACAAAATTATTGACTAAAAGGCATCATACTAAATTGAGGCATGGCAATGAAAGGTGGATGCATGAATGCTCTTGACTTAGACAAGAAAAATGCATGTCTATAATGCAACAGAAATGTGAATGCAGAAGCAGATTTGATATGGAATGAAAGCACTTGGCAGTAGTAAATTTCTAAGCAGAATTGATGGAATGCGGTTATGTAAATGCCAGATGCAGCTGTAAAATACATGAATGCATAACAATGTATTTAACCATGGAAATGAGCATGAAAGGAAAGAATATAAGACATTCAAAAGTTGAACATTCACAATGCTAACAGAATCATAAGAACATAAATTAAATCATCAACAGTGGTACATTGGAATGAATATTCAACAAACTAAACTACAATAAACAAGATTCTCAAAATTTCAACAGCCTCAACTAATAACAAAAACATAAATTAAGAATTGGAATAGAAACGGAAACCACGATGAACTGACTCAAAGAAGAAAGGTGCACAAAAGGGATTATTCAAGATTGAGATCAAGGTTACTTTGTACTCATGATCAACAACTTTCGTAAACTAAAAAGAACATTTTAGAAAGAAAAAAATAACACAAAATGGAGTGTTATCAAGGATTCCCGCCCCCGCATTAATTAAATAACATTTATTTATTTTTTTCTCGGGTCTTACAGTTTGCATAGTTTTCACTTTCATATTTTGCTAAATGTCCAAAATTGGTGAGAAGTGAATATGTGCTGCTAAGGTTTGCATAGTTTTCACTTTCATATTTTGCTAAATGTCCAAAATTGGTGAGAAGTGAATATGTGTTGCTAAGGTATTGTTCCTTTGATAAAAATCTACTAAAGAGATATGGTGAACATAACATGTTTAGTATCATTCATGTTAATTTGGACAACCCATCTTTTGGATTTATTACATGCTTATTCACTAAAAAGGAAGAACCATGACTTTAACATTCTAAACATATCTTGTTTGAAGTAAAATGTGCGTTTTTCATTTTTCTGCATAAAATAATCAATTAGATAATCGATTAAAATCTTGTTTTCTCTACATTGTTGTGATTATGTTTTTGTTCTGTGGTAATCATTTATGCCAAGATCCAAATCAATTAATCTTCTGCAAAATTGGTTACATGATAAATCGCCTTTTTCACCAACACTCTTTACATTACAATCTTTGAAAATCTATGATGAGAAAGTGACTATAGATGTTGGGTGTTTGTTCCTAGGGGGAGTAACAATGCATCTAGATTATAGGATCAAAATTGTTCTTCTGTGATTAATTATACTTTGAGCTAATATAATAAAATTTGTTGTATTTGGTTTTCCCATTAAGTCTATTATGTTCTTTTCTTGGTACTTTATTGAACAATGTATCATATTGTGTGATGACATGCATTCCATAGTTATGATATTCGCCGCTCCCAATAGCCTTTTAATCACATAGGGGGTTTCAAGTTAGGGGGAGTAAAAAGTTTTGAATGATTTTGTAGTGTTTTGATTGGATTGATTGGTTAAATACTACACCGTGTTTGGTTATATACTGCATTGTGATTGGCTATTTTTTGCACTCTTTTCACTTTTTTTTATCCCAATTTATGTTCATGTCCAAAGGGGGAGAAAGGTTTTATTGCTATATGCAGTTTGGCCTACATCAAAAAAGGGGGAGATTGTTGTTACTATATCAAAGAAGCTCAAATTGTTGTTTTTTTATAATGTCCACATACAAAGAATGGCTTAGAAAAGGTATATCTTAATAGGATATAAGTATGTATCTAGATATGTTGTAAGACAAGCTAGATTATTCTTAAAATCAACATAATCCCAACATAATAAATTATAGACAATTATAACATAAACTAGATCATTCTCAAATGTAATGGATGCTAAAAATGTTAAAAGTGTCAAAATTAATTGATTAGGCTATTAATCTAACCAATTAGGTTAAGTCTGGAGAGTGATCATTAAATTTGTTGTCATATTAATTGATTAGGCTATTAATGTAATCAATTATATAAAGTCAGGAAATAACCATTGGCTCTACAAACATAGTAATTGATTAGGATATTAATCTAATCAATTATATTAAGTCTGGAAGATGAACATTAACACTGCAAGACGAATTAATCGATTAGATAGATAACATAATCAATTAATTTTGTCAAAAAATTATCTTGCATACAAGTTAAACCTCTACATCAATTTTTAGTTAACGTTTTTTAGATCAAAGATCAAAGAAAGATAAACTAGAGGGTCCTTGGAGAGTTCACCACTGTTCTTCACTATTTTTCTAGTTTCCATCAAGACTAAAAGAAGATTGAATTGGTTCTAAGTTTTCTTTGTTTGGCATAGGATTGTGATGTAAATTTTTGCATGTTTCTAAATCGATTCGTTTCAAATCTTTCTTTCATTGTATTTCTATAATTTTGTCATTGTGATTGTGATAGGTATAGGTAATTGCATGCAGAATTACCTTGGTTGAATTTCTTGAAGGGTTTTTCAAGGTTGTGTGCATCTATAGTGTAGGAATTTCATAGGAGGAGCTTTTATTCCTAACTCTTAATGTTTTAATGGAATTTTGACCTGGGATTACTAGAGACTGGATGTAGATTCGTTTGAATCGAACCAGTATAAAATTTGGTGTGTCTTGTGCTTTTCTTTCATCATTTTTTAGTATCTTGTTAATTGTAAAGGTTCAAAACTATGCATTCTTGTATACATCATGTCAATTAATTGAAGATCTTTTAAAAATTGTTTTTAAAATGTAAGAACAAACCAAACTTTTAGAAACCAATTCACCCCACCCCCCTCTTGGTTGTAAAATATTGGTTCATCAATTCTAACACTTTATACATAATTGCCTTTTAGAGTTTGATATAAAGATTTTAAATTTGAGAAAATAATACTGCTACTTAAGAACGATAGAGTTGAAAATTTTTTTTATGGTAAATGGTTGGATGTAGCATCAATTGTTCTGTGACGGGAGCCAAGTGGGTCGAGTCACAATTGAATTGCGACGCTTGAACTATTATGGTCTTAAGTAGAAAGAGTTGCACCTTGACTAAGAGTTGTAACTTTTGGACTTGTGGTAAGTGTTCAATCAAACAATTGGCACTAGAGCTGGTTAATTGAAACCTTAATCAATTATAAAGATCTTGGATATGACAAATGTTTCTGAAGGGGCATTAATTAATAGACCACCAATATTTGCTAGAGAAAACTATCTTTTTTGGAATATAAGAATGAAAAGATTTTTATAATCTGTTGATGAAGGAGCATGGGATGCTATAGTGAATGAACATTTTATACCTACAAAAAATGTTGATAGTAAAAGTGTTCCTAAAGAGTTTTCCTTATATGAGAATAAAATAGCCCACTATGATTTCAGAGCTAAGAACATCATTTCCACTACACTAACGTTAGATTAATTTTCCAGTGTTTTAGTATGTGAATCAACTAAAGAGATGTGGGATGCCTTAGACGTGATACATGAACGAACAAATAAGGTTAAGAGAGCTAGAAAGAACACTCCTATTCAAGAATATAAGATGTTTAGAATGAAAGATGCAGAAACCATCCATGAAGTGCAGAAAAGATTCACTCACATAGTGAACCATCTGTTGGCTTTAGGTAAAACCTTTTATAAAGAGGAATTAAATTTCAAGATCCTAAAAAGTCTGAACAAAATGTGGCAACCCAAAGTCACTGCATTATCTGAATCAATGTATTTACAAGCATGATTATGGCTACTATTTTTTGGAAAATTGAGAGAGCATGAACTGGAGCATGGAAAGCTTAAAGAGGAAGAATAAGGTGATTAAAGGCAAAGTGTTGCATTGAAGGTTGCTATAAAAACTACTAGGAAAATAGTAACAAAAGATTTGATTCTATGGTTGATCAAGATGAAGAAAATTCTAATAGCGAGGCATTAATCTAATAGTAAAAAGGTTCTCAAAATTTGTGAAGTATAAGAATAAATCTAATATTAAATTACAAGAAATATGAGGCCATTCAAGAAACATGATCATCCTGTTACACCAACATGTTTGGAATGTGGTAAACTGGCCACATCAAGTCCGAGTGTCCAGTTTTTAAGATGAAACAAAAATTGGAAGAAAAGAGTGAAGCCAACAAATAAAAGAAGAAGAAGAAGGCTTACATTGCATTGAAAAGATAATGATTCTAGTACTTCTAGTCAGTCTAGTGAAAGCATGGAAAGAGAGAAAAAAAATTGTTTAAAGGTTGATAATTTATCTTCTAAATCCAATGTAAGTAGCTTCTCTTCCACCGATGAAAACAAATATTATCAATTGTTTGATATGCTTAATGAACTACATGAAGAAGCTAGAAAATTACAATATTCAAATAATAGGTATAAAAGAGAAAATAGGTGACTAGAGAATATATCGAATCAATTAGAAACATAAAATGAAAATATAAAGACTGACTTAGAGGCATTAGAAAAGGAAAATCTAAAAACATTTAATTGTAAAAGGAATATAACAAAGTGCAAAAATGGTCATATACAGCTAGAAATAATTCAATATATGATGAAAACCCTTACTAAGTTCACTATAGGCAGGAATAATTTTGATGTTATCCTTGGTTCTCCAAGAAGTGTACTAAATAAGGAGGGTATAAGTTATCTTAAACAAGATAATCAATTAAAATCTGAAAGCTTTTTAACATGAATAAATCATAATCCATTACATGTTTTTATTGTTGTGAGCTTGGTCAAGCACCTAAATATGCTATTTTAAGAAATATGGCATTCCTAAAAGGAAATATAAATGGGTACATAAAGGAATAATTCAATCTTATAACATGAAAGGACCCAAATTTAAGTGGTACACGCATCCTCTCTTTAATATGTTTTGCAATTAAGTCTTGAGGCCAATGGTATTTAGATAGTGGTTGCTTAAGACACATGACAAGTGATATGAAGAAATTCAGCAATGATCATTTTAGTTGTTTAGATTATGTTTAATTTCACGACACTGCATAGTTCATATTCATAGTTCACTTAGGCATTTTTCACAAACACTTTGTTTTTCATATAGTTTCTTTAAGGCATTTTCAC
>Ga0099823_1006896_pt1 | contig 11508 bp, 4 predicted proteins | sample CowpearedBW_FD_76831 | JGI IMG/M metagenome (GOLD analysis project Ga0099823, IMG submission 76831) | Root nodule microbial communities of legume samples collected from California, USA - Cow pea red BW | ecosystem: Host-associated > Plants > Roots > Nodule | place: USA: California | collected... | reverse complement strand
TTGTATAGCCAAAGACATTGTAATTTTATGATTTCATTTTTCTACTTGTAGATTTGCTTTGATTGAGCGACTTACATGTACCATGTAATTTATGATAACAGAGATGTATCCCTTTAAAATCAATTTGAATCAAATAGTGGAAGGAACCATTGGTATTTAATTTAATCTTGGAGGTTGAATATCACATTCTTTTTATAGGAATGGAGACGTTTCATATTTCCTGAGTTTCCAAAAAAAATGCTGTAATACATCTTGTACATTGTTAAGACTTTTGTTATATGTTGCACTTGTTCAATCAAAATGACCAATAAAAATGTTTATCCTGTTTTTTGTGTTTGTTTACTTTTGTTATTTGTCTCCTTACTATGAGACCTTGACTGTTAGAGGAACTAGAACTAAGGAATGAAGTAACTAACAATTTTGGACAGTTGTGACATTTTAGTGAAACTTCTATGTAATTTTAGATCCAATTGCTGTTGATATACTATTTCTAGATTTTCATTTTATTTACTGCTATTTTCCAAGTGCGAGTAGAATATTATTGGTTTCTGTTACTTTACACACGCAAGCTGTCTTTTTCTTGCTCTTTGGTCATTATTCTTTTTGTAATACTGAAAAAGGGTCTTTTTTCATTAGTTGAGTTAATGAATTTCCAGGTTCCTAGTGATCAAAAGCTGCCATCACTTTATCTTTTAGACAGTATTGTTAAGAATATTGGGCGGGACTATATAAAATACTTCGCTGCCAGGCTACCTGAGGTCAGACATTTATTCTTCTTTTTAGCCTGTTGTTGATTTCGTTTTTCCTCTCTTGTAATCATCATCTTGTACTTGTCTATGACAAATACGTTAAGTAGTTATGTTATGCAAGTACTCAAATGCTGCATGTCTTTGCGATTTTAGATGTCTATTTTTATGTTGATAGTTTCTAATTACTCCTTTACATATTAGGTATTCTGCAAAGCATACAGACAGGTTGATCCTTCAGTCCATCAAAGTATGAGGCATCTTTTTGGAACTTGGAAAGGAGTCTTTCCTCCTCAGACCCTTCAGATTATTGAGAAAGAATTGGGCTTCACTTCTGCAGTCAATAGCTCATCTGCTTCTGCTTCACTCAGGAGTGATTCACAGTCACAACGTCCACCTCATAGTATTCATGTTAATCCCAAGTATTTAGAAAGACAACGTCTACAGCAGTCCAGCAGGGTGTGTGAAATGATTGCACCTTGATTTATCCTTTAAAGTTTTAGAACATTGAATTGGTTCGGATAGGTCAAGTTACAAAAGACAGAATTTATTTTGTGATGAATTGGATTATGAATTCATTCCATGATGAAAATGGCTTTGGATATATTATATGGATTAATTGAAAAACTTTAACTCTTCTTATCATTAACATTTTTTTGATTGACAATATGTCTTGTGTGATATCGTAGACAACTTGACTTTATACATCTAGTCAACCAACTCTAGCTTGGCTGCATTAACTTGGAAACATTGAACTCTTCCCCCGGTTGGGATGGGTTTCTTAGAGCTAACTGTCACTGTTCTATAGATATTATCCATACAATGATTGCCTTGCAGAGCTAATAATTTAACTGTTATAGCAAAAGACATTTTACATGTTAGTTGTCATATCCTTTCTTATTTCACATCCCTAGTGCTTAATTCTTTTGGCATCTACTTTTTCTGTCTTGAAGACTAAAGGAGTTGATGATATGACTGGAGCAATTTCAAACTCAAATGATGACCAAGAGATGCCTGGTAGAACTTTAGGTGTTTTACGACCATGGGTGGATCCTAATGTTACAGTTAGCGTCAATTCATGTGAAGTAAAGTTTCTTTCCCCTTATTCCATTCACTGTCAGTTGTCATGATTTAATGTGCTAATCTACAATGCAGAATGATCCTCGTGCTCGAAGAGATGCATTCAATGATTCTGCTCCAGAAAAGAGCACTGGTGCATCCTATGGAAGCAATGACTTTGGTTCCAATGTTTCAAGGAATTTAGGCTTGGGTATCAGCCGACCTGGTGGTAGGGTGACTGAGTCTGGACATGACAAAGGTTGGTACAACAAATCTGGTGTTGTTGCGGGGACCATGCCTGGACAAAGAAATGGTTTGAGTCTCAAGTATAGTTTTTCAAGTACCGATGCACCAAAGTCCATGGTTTTGGATGCACATCATCAACCGGCACATAACATAACTAGCATACAGAGCAATGTGATCTCAAATAGCTGGAAAAATTCTGAGGAAGAGGAGTACACATGGGATGAGATGAACTCTGGCTTGACTGGTCACGGTACATCTGTTGTTAGCAGCTTGAGCAAAGATGCTTGGACCGCTGATGATGAGAATTTGGTAAGCTTGGTAGTAGTTGGTGATTTGGGTATCAAAATGATGCAAAATACGTTCGGAAAAGGCCAAGTCCTACATTGATTAGAGATAAAGCCCGAAGAGAGTATAAATGAGGAACAAACTGCAGGTGGCCAGGACACTCTAGTTGATACACAACCCAAGCTTATAGGACTCTTAAAATCCTAATAAAAAGAAGAAAAATAAATGAAGTTGTATCTAGAATAGGAATCACATATCCAGGACTCTGGGACCCAAATAACCCGATCCTAATTTTCTAATTGTCAGTTAAACTCCAAATCCCTAGAAACACAGATCCTTAAATTACTGACCAATTAATACAGTAATCCTGGTTTTTTCTTGGCCATTTTTCATTGTTAGCATTATGTAGCTATGCACATTAATTGTTGTGTATATTTATATATATATATTGTTTGCAGGAAGTTGAAGATCGCATCCAAGTCAGAAATGCTTTTGTGGTAAATGCTGATAGAGAAATAGGCATTGAATCTCAAGCCAATGAAAAGAAACAATTTCCTGCATCTCAGCATCATTCATCACTATCATGGCAATTGCAAGAGCAGCATTCTACTGATGAGTTGAATCGGAAGGCTGGTCACTCCAGCAGATTTGTGTCCACACTTGGTGCCATACCGTCCAATACAAATGCCTCTATTGCCAGGATGGAGAATCGGCCATACCTGTCAAGTGCAACCATAGGATTGCCAGGAATTGCAGGACCCTTTCATTCTTTGGGAGCTGAAAATCCTTCAGGGCAGTCACCTTTGCAGCGGAGGTCTCCATCACCGCCAGTAAGTGTGCACTATTCATCCTGTGCAAAATTTGGCTGAGCAAGACCTTCCCAGACACATAAGGCATCTGAATTTCTGGGGAGGTCTACAAGCCACTATATTAAAGATTCTTCAACTGCTCTTCCTCCTAATATTCAGGATTGTCACTTACAAAGATCACAATTGAAAAATTTGCAGGGTCCATTCTCTTCAACGACTTTTCAGGCAAGGCATCAGCAACAATTGGGCACTTCTCACAATGAGGTTACTGTTAAGACTGAGAAGCCACCTGTGTCCAAGGTTCCTTTAGCCAGAGAAACTAAAAGTAGCATGAGTACAGGGAATCTTCCAACTCGATTAGGTGTTCGGCCTTCACGAGCAGGTGGCCCTTCCCCTGCCACAGTAATTTCTTCAGTGTCCGCAATTGCATTACCATCTTCATTAGGTCCTTCTGGTGATAATTCATCTGCTCTTTCAAAAATGCCTAAAAGAAAGGCTGGACAACCACCTAGGTTATCTACTTTACCATCTGCTTCCTCTAATGTCAGCAGTGCCTCTGCCCAGACAACTGATACCAATAGTAGCTTAAATCCAATTGCCAACCTTTTAAGCTCTTTAGTTGCAAAAGGCTTGATATCTGCAGAAACAGAATCAACAACTAAGGTGCCCTCTGAGTTGCTGACTCGATTGGAAGAAGAAAGCGATAGCATTACCACCGGTAACTCTCTGCCTGTGGCCTCAGTTTCTGGTTCTGCAGCTGTTCCAGTTCCTTCAATCAAAGATGAGGTTGATGACACTGCAAGAACACCCATATCTTTGTGTGAATCAACCAGTCCAGGAGTTGTAAATCTCATTGGCTTTGAGTTTAAGCATGATGTATTACGAGAATTCCATTCGTCTGTAATTAGTGGATTATTTGATGATCTTCCACATCATTGCAGCATTTGTGGCTTTAGACTCAGATTCCAAAAACAGTTCAATAGACACTTGGAGTGGCATGCCACAAGGGATAGAGAAGAGGATGGTTTAACTAAGGCAACGAGATGGTATCTTAAGTCAAGTGACTGGATTGTTGGCAAGGCTGAATATGTATCAGAGAATGAGGCTGATTCTGTAAATACATATGGCAATGAAGCAGACAGAAGTCAAGAGGATGCTATGGCTGTAGCAGATGAAAACCAATGCTTGTGCGTGTTGTGCGGTGAGCTATTTGAAGATTTTTACTATGAGGAAAGTGGGGAATGGATGTTCAAAGGAGCTGTTTACTTTGCTAACTCTAATAGCAGCAGTGAGATGGGAACTGGAGATATGAGTACTGGAAGGGGTCCCATCATTCATGCAAATTGCTTATCAGATAACTTGATTTCAAGTGTCCCTGAGATGGTAAGACTTATTACTTGATATATGTGGACAGAAACGAGGTTTTCTTGTTTAAGTTCAATGTAACACACCTTTCCTATTTGAAAGACGGTGTCTACTTAAATTTTTGGTTGCTATGCTCTGGTATATCAGTGGCAGTTGAGCATTGAAAGTTAACTTGCCCTGTTACCAGATCATTTAAAATGATTGTCCTAGGTTCTCTGTTTCTCAAGTTAAAAAAACCTGTTTTGTTATTTTCTTTTACCCCACTATTTGCTTTCTTCAAATCGAAGGACTTTTGTTGCTGATAATGTCTGGACCTGTTAAATTTTACAGGGACAGGATTAAAATCAAGTTAACATTGGAGCTCTGTTGCAGCAAGAACTTTGAAGGTGAGGGAACTAAGGTTTACTTTGAATTAATCAAATCTGGTGGCTCTTAATGCTTCATTGTTTTCTAATTGGTTTCTAGAGCTGTCAAACGAATTTTGTGCACTTTTTTTTTTTGTTTTCTTTAGTTTCTTTTGCACTCAGGAACGAAAAGGATATTCCTTAGTGTTCAAAGTATATATAGTGCGTTAGCTTCTGCACCTCAACTTTTGCTCATTGATGCGGTTGCATTACTTCATTTTGCTTATTGAAGTGGATTTGTGCCTTTTAAACAACATCTGGTTGTAATATGGGGCAAAGCAGTGTGGTCGTAGTAGTTATCCCAAATATTGGATGGCATTCTCTGTATCATATGAATTTCAACTATTCTGATTACCTTTTATGTGTTTTCCTTACACCCTGTCCCACGCAAGGGGTTTCGGAATTGCAGTGTTACTTTCTACCGGGACATTGCTTTCCTAATGTTATAAATTTCATTTCTATGAACAATGGTGAATGTTGATTTATATTTTTCTTGCAGAGAACTGACTGAGTTTTTCATTTTTTTGGTTTTCAATAAAGAAGAAAGATGTACCTTTCCTAATCGAATGCGGAGCCTTTATTATTTAATGTTGATTCTGCTAGGTAAATACGCCTTTTCACCCCTAGCATTTAGTTGGCGAATTATGTACTTAGAATGATATTCGCACAGCATCTATACGTTTTTGTGCAAGAAATTTCTGCAAATAATTTGCGTTTTGCTGTCATTTATTTTTGCCACTGCCAAATTTCTACATGTTACTTGTTGCACAAGAGTTGATATTAAGTTATCTTTTTTTGCATTACTTTCTGCACACTTTTTAATTGTGACCGAGTCGCATGTGAGCTGATGTGTTTCTTTGTGACCAAATTCATTGACAAAATATCAAAATGTTTATTGGAGATGATTCATTAGTCATCCAGGTGCTAATCTTGTTATTAATCAGTTAGTTAAACTATTTCAATTAGGTCGTGTCATAAATACACTCAATAACTGATACCTTATTGGTACTTTATGTTGTTTTTCTAACCTATCGGCTGCATATTTCAACTTGTTCCCCTTAAGATTGGACTAGTGGTGCTTGTGCCAATATGTAACAACAACTGGTTATTTCATTGGTCATGTGCAAAAAATTCCGTTAGGTCCAACAATTATAATTTGGGCTTCTAGAGGGATAAGGTATCCTAATTGTATGCCTTCCTTAAAAAGAAAAGGTTCAAGTGTTCCAATTTCGTGACAAGTTATATCAAGGGCTATATTATTGTATTTTCGGTAAATGAACTTGTCAAACACGAGTAAATGAACTTGTCACTGAAATTCGATTCACTCATGGTCACGAGAGTGCTGACATCGAAAATACTTTATATTGTATTTTCGGTAACTGAGTATTCTATTCGTGCAATTTTATTTCTTAATTTTAATTTTTCCATTTTGAACTAATTTTACAATATTTGTTTATTTGTTGTATGTTTTTTTTTTGCTTTCAGACTTTTCAAGTGGTGACATGTGATTAATGAAAATTTAAGTTGTCAACTTTACTGGGATGTTAACATTTTGTAGTGATGTCTAACAAGGTTTTTGAAACAAAATGCTAATGTACTATGTGTGCAAGAGACTTAAATTGCATAATTACTACATTTGAGAAACTCAATAGGTGGACTTGGAACCGATAAACACTACTGGGAAATTAAAATTACACAATGATTCAAAGACAAAAAACATTTGTTTGGGCAAAGTGACCAAGATGGTCTTGTCTACTCACAGATATGCAGGAATATATGATTTGTGAATGTACATCTTGGAAAACGTATATCCTGAAAACATTATGTTATGTAATTAATTATTTCCTTTTTCATTTCAGTGACAGGCACAACTTGAATCACGGAAAAACAGAACAAGGCTTGCTTTATTGGTTTTTATATTAGGGACTCGTACTTAATAATACTCTGCCTTGGAACCAAAGTTGAAGTCCAATTAATTCAAGGCTTGTGGTGTTGCGTGTAGATGTAATCCAAGTGGGCATCCACCATCATCCTTCTGCTACTGCACCCTTCATCCTTCACATAGCACTCCTCTGAACCCATTAACTGTATGAAATCACATCCAATTAGAGAAAGCAATTAAATTATTGGCCTTTGGTTTGGAGAAACATTTCCTGTTTTCAATCTTCTTTCTTTAAAAAGTTTGTACAAAAATAGAGAACAGAAAGTGAAAACAAAAAACAGAATTCCTCTCTTCTCTCTAGTTTTCGTAATAACTTTTGAAAACCGAAAACAAATTAAAAGAACCCAATACATTGTTATATTTAAAAATGAGAATAGAAATATAAACGGGAAGTATTTTACAGGCAATGAAGGCAATCATTCATGGTAAACAGGTTCAGTTTGGTTTTAAACTGTGTGTATGAGAAAGCAACATGCAAATGGAGATTGAGATAGGTTAAAATATTCTTACTTCTTCCATATTGTCATTTAGCTCAAAGGATGACCGAGAAATAGCGTTATCATGGACCTCCACTTCCTTCTCACCTACATCAAGTGAAGAAAGACAAATACATGAAATATAATAATATAGAATATAATATAATATAATATAATATAATATAATATAGCATGTCATATAGTTCACCTTTGGGTGGTTGAAGGAGACGAGCAGAAACTAGGAAGGAGGAAAGAAGGAGAAGAAAGAAAAGAAAAGCAAAGTGATGCTTCATTGGTTAATATTAAGGGAGTGAGAGAGCAACAGAGAGAAGAATGAAAGCATGCAGCAAAGTAGGTGAAAGAAGGAATAAATAAATAAGTGAAAAAAGTGGTGTAGAAGGAGGGTTTGAGTCATCACGTGGTGACCCCCTCTAATAGTCCAGAAATTAGAAGCAGCTTCATGGGACCCTACCCATTTACCATCTTTGTCTTTAACTCAAAACCAACAATGGCTCCAACCTTGGTGAGGTACGTAATAGACTCTTCATTCTTTCATGTGATAACAGCATCGCATCATTTCGGTGTACAGAAGCACCATTTATCTCAGCATGAAGACACAGGAGAATAAGGATTGTCATTTTCGTTGTGGTCCAAAACCCAGCTACAAAACAAAACTAATTAAAGTGTGACCATAGCCAACAACGAAACATGACTTACACTTCCTTCGCATCTTTCAAATTGAACAAATCAATTAAATATTTTTACCATCTTTGAGAGGATGAGATCACCAATACGTATTTATTTTGCATGTATTGGATGTTCAGAGACCATCAATCTCCCCATCTCGCTGTGCCGACAGCTGTTTCCCTTTTCATACCATTATTTTTTCATTCAACTTTTTTTTTATAAATTTAATATTACTTTTCCTAAAGTTTCTTAATAAACTTGTGATGTGAATAATTTAATTTGGAAAAAACCTCATAAATTAATTTATTGAGGTTTTTAATTAAAAGTAATGTTAATCTTTTTGTGTAAGTTGTACTGAAGTGGCATTTATATAATCTTTCCTTAATGATTTTTTAGAAAAAAAAATGTATCATGATAGTTCGTAATTTTCTTATTTTTACATTTTGAATTTATCATAGAACATTAACTTGCTTTCCTTTCTTACGAATATATCAATGGTGGTGTTTAGGTTGTTAAAATAAGTTCAAATGTGTGAGTTAGTTAGACCGATGACGGGTTGAAGTCGGATTAAACTGTAAAGATATAATTTTTTTAGTATTGATCAAATTAAATTTGATTTACTTAATTTATAAGTTAATTATATTTGAGTCTGATTGTATGTAATTTATTATCAATAATTTTTTGTAACTTTTTATAATTATTTATTATTTATAATTTTTTATGATTATTTACTGTTTTTAATTATGTAGGTAGACATATTTTAATTTTTTTAAGATTAAAATGTAGTTTGATAATTTAAAAGTTTAACTTATTTGTTTATCTATACTGAGTTGACTCACTTTTAATTAAATTTATAATAAACTAATTGGTATGAATTAAGTTGTATTCCTGATCTATAATAATATCACATCAAAACATGTTATTTTAATGAATCCTTGTCATGGTCGACATACATGACATTTTGATGTTTTATTCCAAACAACTCTTCAACAAGAAGCAAACAGGGTGTAACCAATGATGTGAAGATTTGTGATGAAAGTAGAAGCAGTAAGAAAAAGACAAAGTTATAAAAACTGAGTAGACATGGTGGACCACTGATGAATTGTTGAATTAGTGAGAAGTAAAGTTATATTCTTATCTGCTCATAAAACCACTCTAAACTTTACTTTTCCTATCTATTCAAAAGCCTGTAATGTGAAACCTGTGAAACCTGCGATAACATGAATCACCATGTGCAATGCACATTTCATAAACATGTTTCTATACCAATTCTTAATTAAATTCAGAACTTCCACTCAACTTTTTCAATGTGTTTATGCAGAAATGTTCACAACAGGAGTACAAATTTCTGTGCCTTAAAAATATCATTCTTAAGTCTAAAAGGTAACATAATAGAATGGTGTTTTCATACACCGAATCATCTTATTATAACCGTGGAGATTATTAATAACAAAAATGTAATCATTATATTCAAGACGAATTTATACTATATAAATGAATCAAAATCTCTTTTAATAATTCAGTTTTGTAAGATTAAATTAAATTTAAAATTTATTTTTTAAAATAATAAATTTTAATGAGATTTATTGGTAGTTGAGCTTATGGTGTCATGAGTTATTGGATCACTCATTAACATCGAATTTCATGTTTGAGGTATATATATATATATATACTTCATAAAGATGTGTTTTGGAGATCTTAGATCAATTAAAAATAAAATGAATTTGTACGGTTGAGTAATTCCATATATTTTAGAAATAAAGTTAAGAAGTGAATTTTAAACTCAATATCACAAAACCAGCTTGTAAGATGAGATTTAGACTCACTTATATATTATAAAATCGTATTAGTCGATGTGAAATTTCTAACATACACCCTCACGACGAGACATATCTATATTAAGCGTGAGACTAAACATTAATAAATGATCTAATATCGGATGACATAGACTCAATAAATAACAAATTTCAGTATAATAAACTAATACTCATAACTCTAAAATCATATTAATAAATTAATTTTAACATAACTCAACTTTACAAAATCAATTTATAAAATGCGATTTTCATCCACTTGTAAAATCTGAAATTGTTTTATCTACGATGAATATGAAGTTTCCAACAAATAAAGTGATTGACTAACATAATTATGATAACAATTATTGTCGTCCGAAGCTCAGCTTAAAAACAATCTGTGCAAGAATGGGTGGGGCCACGCTGTATAATAAAGCACAACCTGTACATGTTTATTTGGAGGACTTCACATCACAAAAAAAGGTTCTTCTTTTCTTTTCATTTTTCACTTTTTATTTTTCTGTTAAAGTAATTCAGCATTGCACAAGGAATGTAAAGGGGTGGTAAGAAGAAGTGATGCGAATCGAACATGATTCTATTTTATGTTCTTGTTCAACTCAAAATTGAGGGTTTAAGTACATGAATAAATTTTTTCGGATTAATTCTTATACTTCAAAACAAATAGCGTTATGCCACTTTCCTCATATGAAATTTATGCAATGTGATTGGAAGAAATTACATTGATTAAGTAAATGACCTTTGTTCATCTCCTTATTTAATAGATGTCACTTGTTAGTGGAATATGAAAGAGAAAATTCCAAGCATACATCTTTTGCAATGATTCATTCCATGAGTTGAATACAGGACCTTAATTAAAATTGTTCCACAAATTCAACTCATTGTCATGATTTAAATTAGAATTAAATGTGTTTTTGTTCCTTAATTTTTAGTGAAAATTAGAATTTGTCTTTTTTTAAAATTTTAGTCAAATTTAATCTCCTAATTTTAGTAATGTGTCATTTTAACCAAATTTTATTAAATTTATTTAAAGGTTCAAACACGTTTTATAATAATATTTGAGTTGTTTACACCGTTTGACACATTTTTACACATTTTTGCTTCATTAATAGTTAAGAGATGCATTCGAAACGTCAAAATAAACTTAAGAAAACTTGGTTAAAAAGACTAAATTTAAGCATTTCTAGAATTGAGAAACTAAATTGAACAAAATTTTTTAAGATTGACTAATTTCAATTTTCACATAGAAGTTTTTGAACCAAAAATATATTTAACTCTTCAAATTATTTGATTACTTAATATATTATATTTTAATTTTATAACATAATATTATTTTGAATAAATTAATTTTTTTGTATACTATTTTTTTTTCTTTTACAAGATTTAATTACTTAGTCATTTAATAAAATAAAATTTTTTAATTTTATTTTGTAAAATACTATTATTTAAAAATAGTTATAATAGTTTTATCTTAGGAATATAAATATTTTTAAAATAAAACATATTTATTATTAACATAATATAAATATTTTTATTATTGAATATTCTTCGTATTTAATGTATAAAATTTAATTGATAATCTCTAATAAATAATTATACTAATCATATGTGTATAGAAGTAGTATAAAGATTATATATATACATACATATATATATATATATATATATATATATATAT
>Ga0099823_1006893_pt1 | contig 11511 bp, 10 predicted proteins | sample CowpearedBW_FD_76831 | JGI IMG/M metagenome (GOLD analysis project Ga0099823, IMG submission 76831) | Root nodule microbial communities of legume samples collected from California, USA - Cow pea red BW | ecosystem: Host-associated > Plants > Roots > Nodule | place: USA: California | collected... | reverse complement strand
ATTTATTTATTATAATGATATAAGCACACAGTGACGTGTAACAACCCAAATATGAGAAAAAGAACTGTTACATTAAATAAGGAACTCCCACTGTTGTGTAAGATTTGTAGTTAACAGAAAGTAATGAAATTTATGAGTAGCATATAGAACATATAAACTCCATTATGACCATATCTTTAGCCTTAAGTGTTGAGTGATGAAATAACAGGTTTAGCATGATTGCAACAATTTCTTTGTAATATATATATTGGAGTCATAGAAAGCTCAATTTCTTTGTAACAACCCCACTAGGATAATCATGCTGATGTTAACATCAGATACAGTGTTGCAGTCACTGAATTTGTTCCACGAACTTGTTCACCAAACATTATTTTCCACATGTTAGGAACTTGAAATTGAATTCTATGCCATGTTGGAAAGCACAAAGGGAGAAATTATTGAAACCTAGAACGCAGATGAAGGAATGTTCACGGATTTATACTGTGATCCTGAGGGATATTTTTGTTCTGATATCATATAGCAGTCAAAGTTCAATAATACTAAATACAAAAGTTCTTACGCAGTGTATTGAAAATTTACTTTTGTGAGACTTGTCTGTAATTCCTATCATGCATGCACTGAAACAAAGCTTATATTCATCACATTATCTTTGACTACAAACTCATAGTGCAGTTTAATGATCCTAAGTGCTGTCAAACTGTACACCTCATCCGTTGCATCCAATATTTACTTTTTTGCGTTAAAATCTTCAAACGATAACATTATCTGATTAGATATTTTATCATATAATCTCTAACTAATAACTATTTTCTACCTTACAAATTGGAAGAAACCAAACGTGCACTCAACCGGGGATAACTCATTACTAAAAATTCTTATATTACATAGAATTTTTTTTATAAATCTGTTAAAAAAAATTGTAAGAAAAGATATTTTTTTGCTATTCTTTCTAAGAATTTGAATTAACAGGTAATTCTTTCATAGGTAACTATTTCTTACAAAATTATAAAATTCGTAGGTATTTTATACAAAATTTGTTACGAAAAGTGTTTTTATATAAAATATTTTACAAAAAAATTAATTTTTTTTCATAACAAAATTTATAAGTATTCCATATAAAAAAATTTTCAAAACAAAATTAGCAGAAAATATATATTTTTTAATAATGACTTATGTAACAAAAGTAGATCATAACGAAATGAGTCAGTAATAAGTGACAAATCTAAGATCTGTAAGGACAAATTAAGTGATGTATTTGTATACTCTTAAATACAAACATAAGTCTATTGTAGGATAGCGGTCAACAAGTTAAAATACATAAAATTAGAGAACAAAATATTTTTTTTCAGATACTCAATAATAATTTTAACAAAATCAAAAGTGATCTGTACACCTGATGTACACGTACATCCATCACTTGCCATATAAAACTGTTCTTTATTCATGGAGAATCACCAGTAGCTTTTGTTTTGTTGTGTTAAGATTGTTTAGTTATTGAATTAAATTTTGATTATTATGAGTCACAATAATTAAAATTTTAATCAGCGGTTGATTGACTTTTACCTGATGCTGAAGATATATGTTTAAAATGGGCTATGTAAAAGAATAGGTAGGTGATACTTCAGATTATTTTAGGTAACAGAAAATTTGGTAATAGATAACACAACATTGTTGGATGGTGTGACGTATTGTGTGGGTTCTTGAGTGTTGTGGCAAATGATAGAAAGAGGATTGAAATAAATGGAGTCACAGATGACAAACATAGCAAGCCCAACAAAGAAACATGGAGGCCCAAAAGAAATATTGTGTGGGCCTATAGGCCAGGTGCTGGTGGGGCCGCCCCAAATTGTCATCTTTAATTTTAATTTAAGACCGTTTCATTAGGACTCCTTTCTTTGCCGCAGGGAAGATAAAGGTTGTATTATATGAATCTCATTTCAAATTTTGACACAAAATTATTGGATATAGGTATGACGGAGAAAGAAAACAGAGAAAAAAAAAATTATTCATCAAATTTCAAAATAATAATTATTCTTAAAAAAAATGGTTAACAACAATTATACTATAAAGTTAAAATAGAAATATGAATTATTTTATACGCAAAAGAGAAGAATCCTATGTGATAACAGTCATTATATACATATTTATAAATAAAACTGAAATAATATCCCGACAATAATATATCGTGTTAAGATAATGATTAATTAATATTTTAAAAGAATTAGCCTTTTATTGAATATGATGAATGAATATGAATTTTAGCCTTTTATTTATCACAGCCAACATGGTTTTGTTGCAAATGATTCGTTCAAATATTTGTTTTGGTATTAATGCTTTTAAGAATTTACTTGATCAATCTAGCTTAGAGTTATTTGAAAAATGTAAAAGGTCTTGAAATATTGACAAGTCAGTGCCGATTGCATGTAATCAAAGTCTGAAGAACTCAGTCATTGATTTTGCAAACCTTCCTATTGATCTAGGATCTATTATTATTTAAAATATATTTAATAATTTTACTTGAATTTAATAAATCATATTTGATATGCTATTAAATATTTAAAAATGAACTTAAGGCATGTGTATATTTTCTAAATAAATACTACACACATATATATTTCGGAAATATTACTCTTACTTACACATGTAACATACGACAAAAGATTTCAAGAGTTATATTAGGAAAAAAAATTATAAGAAAGTGCAAAAAAAGAAACCTATTTCTAAATAAATGGTATGTGACCATTAAGCTTGTGCAAGTCATCTTCTTGTTCCTGAATTAGGGTTTTCAACAGTTATTTGGCTCCAATTCTCCCCCACTCGCCATGGTTCATTTTCTACCAGGTTGCGATTCGAACATTTCCGACAAGGTACGAATCTGGAAGTTTCGATTTTTATACCAGATACCTGTTGAAATTCCTTTTTCTCTTCTTTTTGTTGTTTAGGTTCTTAGGCACCTTTTCTTTCTTTCTTTTTTCTTTTCATTATATATTTTAATCAACTATAATTCTGGGAATTGGCAAGGGTCTAGGGTATTCGTTATACAGTAGTGACTATGAAATAGATTACTTTTGTTTTTTATTCATTCACCTATTGTGGAAGTGCTGTTATCGTGTTGATAATTGGCGTGTGCATTTTTGGTTAATTCATGTGATGTGTTGTCGTGATTATACTGTAAATTTGTGGGTAATTTCATTTTTTAAAGCTGTTTTAGATAACCCTTGTTAATTTCTAGGAAACGATGTTTTTTTTACCGAAAGAACGAGGTAAAAGTAGAAATTGATGCTACTGAAATTTGAAAGTTGATTTATTTAGCTTGTCATGAATATTTGACGAAGTTCTAAGTTGGTTGGGCACTTTATAGAGAGCCCTTTTCTTTTGTTGGTGGTTGTGATTGAATATTATGGCATGACATATGTTGAAAAATATATTTTTCTTTCATAGAATCGTGTATTGTTGTTTGATCTGTTCATGCAACCCTTCCTTGTGGAGTAAGGTTTGGTTTCCTCTGTTACAATTTATCTGGCTTAAGAATCTGTTGATAATCGTGGTAATGCCCTCCAAACACCATGACAGTATTCTGAATTTGGAACCTGTGTCTTTATATTTTGCATAAACTACTCCAGAAACACTTATAGGAGAAGAAAAATTGAAGTTAAAAACTAAAGTGGGTACATGCATTGCAAATATTCTATCACACTAACTTCTCCAGAAGTTGATTTTTAACATACGCATTTTTTTTTTTTCATGCAAGTGGTTTTGCAGAAGTTTATCTTAAAAGATCCTGTCTTCATTGAAACAAACCCAGAATTTATTGTTTGAGAATTAACTCTATTGTTTTGATCCATCCTTATCTAATTTTTTACAGATGCCCTACTTGAAGCATTTTCTTGGTGATGGAATTGAATTTCCAATACTGATTTTACATTACAAATTGCATTTTTCAGGTCTGACTTGTACCTCATCAGCCAAGTCTTTTTGTGGCATATCAAATTACATTTAAACTAACCAGACTGCAAACAAGCTATAACTGATTGACTCTGTTTGAACAAAATGACAGAAATCCTTAGCTACACGGCTTGCAGACAGTTATCTCAAATGTTCTTTGCAATTGTCTTCTTTCACAGTTCTGAGTATTTTCTAGCAGCTATCATTCATGGGAGATCAAATATAACTCTGAGGTCGCTTTTGCTTAGCAAACACTACGTTCTGGCGATGATCTTTTCGGTGCTTGAATACAGCATTGAGATTGTTTTGGTACCTGAGATGAAGGAACACTGGGTGATCAGTGACTTGGGTCTGGCACTGGTTGTGATTGGGGAGATTATAAGGAAGATGGGAATTTTGACAGCTTGGAAAGCTTTTACACATCTTATAAAGATATACCACGACAATGATCACAAGCTGATTACCCATGGTATATATGGATATATTCGTCATCCAGGGTACTGTGGGTTTCTAGTTTGGTCTGTTGGTACTCAAATAATGCTTTGCAATCCCATATCAACTATTGCATTTGCAGCTGTTGTCTGGCGTTTTTTCGCCAAGCGAATACCTTACGAAGAATTCTTTTTGAGGCAGTTTTTTGGAAGAGAGTATGAGCGATATGCTCAAAGAGTGGGGTCAGGGGTGCCATTTGTGAAATGAAGACTGGTAAATTCAGTGTGCCGAGCGATATTCTGTCACCATGTATTCCAAGTAATGAAGGAAGTTTGAACCATTTTTCTCTCGGAACAGTTTTGATCCTTGTTTCACATAGGTGGAGGTGTAAAGTGCTTGCTTTTCAGCTTGTGGCTATGGCAACATCCCCTTTCACTATATGCAGCTGTTCTTGTGTGCAGCATCTGAAAATGAAAGTCAGGATTGGGGTTAGATAGTGTTCCATAATAGGTTTTTCGTGGTCTGGACTAGATTGTTGCATGTTATTCATGGGGCTTTTTGCAAGCCTACTGATTTTATCGCTGGCAATGATTATGAGATTCTCTGGTCAGCATGTTCAATCAAATGTGTAAAATTTAGCTTAGCTACTACTTACAAAGGATTCTGTTTTTTAGGTATCGGCTTTTGACTGCGTCATGCTTCAACATTTGCAGTATTGCAAGGTGTCACTGCAACAAAAAGGCTAAAAGCTAGAGAAATAAATTGTCACTAATGAGCAGCAGTACTACCATTACATTGTATATCATGTATCCTCTGCTGCATCTCTTCTAGGATTTTCTTGCCACCAAAATCTCTTCCTGCAGTCACAATCTCGAATTACTGTCAAACTGTAAAACTAATCAATCAATTACTCGGAGGATTAAACTTGTTCAGAATACATTGATCTGATTAAAATTCAAAATATAAACGGAATGGTTTGTTCTAGAAAATAATACTCCATTAAGGGGTGATTTAACACGAAAAAAAACTATATTAAGTGTTGTGCTAAATTTTCAAAGAAACATTAAATTTATTATTTTTTTGTCTTAAATTATTCATTATGTGATAAAAATCAGTCCTCGGAATGAAGCTATGGGGGACTAGTTTCCCTTGTTGGTTTCTCTTAGGGGACAATTTTTCATAAGAACAATCCACCCTTTATTCTGATCCTTGTTATACGCATCTGATAGAGAATTATTCTTAATTTTAAGTAACGAAATACATTTATGATTTTTCTTGATTTAATAAAACGAAGATATTAAATTATTTTACTCGTCATAGACATGAATGCAAAACTCGGGAGTAATACTCACCGAAATTGTTAATTAGCATAACTTTGAAACTACTAATCAAAACAACCCGGAAAGCTTGAGAATTATCTTTTCATAGTGACGATGTTGATGGAAATTATGTCATGGTCGTCTACCTATTGGTATAACGTTCAAGCTGAAATTCATTTCACTAGGATTGAACCCAGACCACATGAGAATGATCAACTATTTAATTCAACCATTCTATAAAAATGCTCATTTTAAATATGTACGATAAACAAAATATACATTATCCAAGAGAACCTACAATTACTTAACCACGTCCAAATTGATCGGATTCGAATCCTAGTCTTGTCAATGAAAAATACAGCTGGAAAAAGAATATTCACCTTGTAATAATACTCAATACATGAGAACCCACGTGGCCTTCAAAGGAAAGAAGACGTAAGCTGGTAGCATCGCCATGTCCGAAAAAACTAGTGTAACAAAACAATTCATCGGAAGAATAATCAAAACTTTCAAACTAGGAATAAGAACATAACATGCATACTGGAAAGCTTGAAAATTATGAGGATGATGGAAATTGATGAGTCTGTTACCAAGCTATGCCTGTGAACAAATCATGAAATAATTGGTTGATAACTCAACAATTACATATCGTAGCTAAGTCTATATATATAAAACACATCTTCTGTAGTATGCACTAACAAGTAGTATCTATCTACATAAAAATTCACAGCTTCTACTAGATCTAGATTAGCAGACACCTACCATACAACAATTTTGCCTGGTTAACAATGTAATTTATATGATACAATAGAATTACAGCTTACGGCTGTGAATTCAATCTTCTCAAGTGGAAAAGGAAGCAATTCCAGATTTCCAGCTTTATTAATGGTTGTATGTCTCACGAAAGAATAGCAAAGCCCGCATGTCCGAGATGCTAATGATCAGAGGATGAGACCAACAATAACTATGCCAAGTTTACTACAAGGCTGACAATTCAACTTCTTGAGAGCAGGGACGATATGCCACAAACGTGCTGTCAATAGAGAAGGAACCAGTATTAAAACAAGTGATTCCTGTGTACTTGAATGCTTTCTGCTGACTTCTGTCACCCAAAACTATCTGGATCAAGATATCACAACCACACATAATCAGCATAAGAACATTCTTTTATGGCTTTGAGACAAATCAAGATAAAGTAAACCAGTCGTTTTTGAAAATGTCAGATTACGGTCAACATTTCTTGCTTTATTACGAATTATTTCAAGGTCTAGAGATGTGAGATGCGAAATGCCAAATAGAATAGACCAGTAAAGATATAAAAAAATTGTTAATACTTCCAGTTTTGGGGGGGTGAATTTTGGCTTTCCTCTCTCAAAACAACAAGAGTTTAACTATTCAAATATACTATTCCCTTAAGTTAAAAAATGTAGTGGCTCAAAGATAAACAGATATCCAGAATTTACCCACTGCATTCTAACAAATACCCCATGAAGAAAAAAAAATGAAAATGAGTTTAGAGATTCAGTATTGCATGCAAATTTGATCTACGACCTTTCATTTCCGACACTACCCAAAAACTGGAATATGCAGTCAGCTTGCAAAGTAGACTTGTATGTTCCTAACATGATTTAAATATCTTTGCCACAACAAAATTTCAAATATGAGCAGTACCGTGTGAGGAGTTGGATAAAGATAAAGACAATGGTCATAATTCCAAATGATAGGTTGAACAGTTAGGGGCAGTGGACAGAGATGACTTTGATGGGTTATGGTAGCAACAAGCTGCAATTTAAACCAAAATTTCGTGAGTTGGATTTTAGAAGCTAATATTGTAAAAAATTCCAGAAACTAAAACCTATAAGAAAATAAAGTAGAAAACACCCGAGTGAAAAACTACATGTTGGAAAAGATCATCAGTTTCTTCCGTAGAAGGAGACATCAGACATGAGCGACGCATTCTATGCAGCATATCCTGGCGGAAAAATACAATTTCTTGGGTATAAAATTTGACCCTGTAGCCAAACAGATGCAAGTTGTTAAAATCAGCTTCCCAAGCAACTATCGAGCCCAAAATGCACAATTAATGAATGTCTCATGAAATAATATTTAAATGTAACGTTAACCTGCAAGGGTTGCTTGAAAATATCGCATTGGGTATGTGCTTTTGGAGCTCTTCAGTTAAATATTTTGGTAGAGCGCACCTAGGAAGAGCAGTAGAAGGACCTGGAAGAAGTTGCTAAAAGTGATGAATAACGCATAAAGGAAATAGCGATGAGAGCAATAACTATCAACAATGTCAATACCTGCATCATCAGGACCTGGGATGAACAGGAATTTACTCTGCTCTTTCAGCCGTGTACGGGCAGCAATCATTTCCCCCAGCTTACCAAACTGCATTCTGCATATTAGTTTTCTAATTATTTATATCCTTACGTAATAATAAATATCCCTTTTTAAGTAGTAACAACAATGCTTTTATTAAAACTAATTATAATGACACATGACACATCAAATAATGTGATCTGCCTAACTATTCAACATCCTAATTCCCGACTTCTAGTTATCACTGTTACGGAATGAAATACAAACATAGGAAGTGAAATTCACCTGAGGCTCGAATAAGAATGAAATGAAAGGTTACATGGCCTAGAACAGAAGTTTCCCATGAAAACAAATAAGGAAGGAACCACTTCCACACTCTCAAAACCATCCAGAACAGTCTCTAGCTTTGTCAAAGCCTTCTCTAGGAAAAAAACCATCAAGATTACATCAAGTTTCATATTAATAACAAGATGCTAGAGGAAATGAAGAAAAGAAGAGAAACAAATCTACGTTGCAAAGTACCTCTTCATTGTCTAGCCAAACGTCAGAAAGTATGACAAACATGTCATTTACTGCTCTTTTCTCCATCTCTTCCAGTCTAATCTATTAAAAAGGTTTAGGAAAGATGCAATTTCATTGGAGTATGATACCATAAGAACTTCAAGTTTCATAATAATAATAATAAACTTGATGAATTGAATACAAGGAAGGCATCATAAGGATACAGTTTCCTCTTTCGTTAAAGTACCACCACAAAAAAAGTCATGCCCTGCAAGTACTTTCAGCGACTTATCTCTATCCTCCAGTGGAGGAAATCCACATGTTAAGACCTGCAGAGAAAAAAAATGCAATGATTATGCAGAAATCAGAGTGGAAATATCAGAAGTCAGAATAAATTGGTCTAAGTTCTCGTGATTAAAAAACTCAAACAAGCTCAGGAATTTAAGCAGTTTTTATCAAGATTTAAGTTAAATAGGCAACAATTTCCTAAGCCTCTTACATAGGTTTTGGAATGCCAGAACGGAAGTTAAAGTAACTAATTCCTTAGCTTTTAGCATCTTTCGAGTACAAAAACTATAATTTTTTCCTGTTTGATGTTTACCTAATATTTATATGCGAAGTTCTGTTTTCCTAAATATGACGAGTTTAAATTCTCCAAATAATAGATACAATTTACAAATCATTGCTTTCTTAGTTACAAAATAATTGATACATTAGTTTTACAAAATAAATATATCACGAAGCACATAATGAGAAGGGCGTGCTAACAAGAACCTGAAAAATACCCTCCACGAGCATCTCCCCTTCAACCACAACTATAGTGTTCTCTGAAAAGAGTCCTGTAGTTATCTTGTATTGCCAGTCAAAGAAACAGATGATTATAGATCCAAGCTCATGTAAAATTTGAGCTGTTATGAGTTATAGCATACAAAATCAGCAAAAAATTAATGAAAATATGACATTTATACTTTTAGCTCTTTGCACCAAGGTCCTTCGATTACTTAGATTTAAGCATCTCTCAAGGAAGAAAAATGCAATTTAGTTTAAAGCATTTAATGAAATTGTATAGCTCTTACAAAATATATACAAGAAAATATTGTCAAAACGCTAAAGGATATTGCACTGGACAAGTTAATTTTAACTGCAGCTGTAAGGTCTTCCAAATAGTAATGGCCATCTTCCAGCTGAGATATTACGCCCATCACCCATTTTCTACCTGTTTGCCCAACCAGAGATTGAATAGGAGATATCTGATGCAGCATAACAAAAAATCGCATGTTAATTCTCCTCAAAAAGAAAAACTGGATGTAAGAATTTGAAAACACAATTCTCAACCATGGATAAACTCTGACATACAGATTGATTTCATAGCCAATTGAAACACCCACAGTACCTCACAACTCCCGAAATGAGAAAATTCAGATTCAAAAGCAGGTTTGGAAAAATGCTGGTCACGAGAGAGCCTCTGGGACAACAACAGAAACCTATCCCTGTACAAAGCTGCTTTTGCAGATGCTTCTCCGTGAATAGACAAGGTGCCCGTGTGCCTGGAACAAAAACAAGAAACACAGAAGCATGGCCCTAATCAAGTCCAAGTGCAAGACAACAACCAACAAAAAAAAACTTATAAATTGCTTAACTGTGGTCATCTAAAATATACAATCAAACTACAACATGCTCTGCAATAGGATGAAGATGATGAGTCGTACAATACACGATAGAACTCATCAACATGACATCTATTTCCCCAGCTTTTGGTTAAATATCCAACTTCTTTTTCCACCAAGCTTCCATTTTCTGGAATAAGAGTTCAATAAAACCAACAACCACCAAAGCTAGTACATTCCAATTCAATCACAAGGCAAATATAAAAGAAAACCCAGAAAAAAAAAAAAGAACATACCGAATTTTCAATAGTGCTTTTGCTGCGATTTTCTGTTATATTTTCAGTTTGCAATCAAATTATTAAACATTCTTATTTCACTTATCGATGTACCTTTAAATGTAAAGCTCTATTTCGCTTGTATGAAAACCGCAAATGCATCTTCAAATTTCTTTTAAAAAAATCACGTTAAAGGAACTTCCCGCCAACCTTCGATTCCTAAGAGCAAACCAAACAAGGAAAAACTAGAACGAAAAACCTTACTCGTAGAACTGCTTTCTGATAGTGTCGTATTTATACTTCGGGAAGTCAAACGCATCGACAACGCGCAAGGCGGAAGAAGTGCTGGTGCCAGGATCGGAGCTATCCTCCACGTCCGCCTCAACTTCCAGCAGTTGGCTCACCACACGGTGCACTGTCTCCTTGTCGATTATGGTGGATTTCACTGCAATTTGTTCAGCATTTCAGAAATAGAATCGAAATTGAATAAATAAGTTAGAGAGAGAGAGAGTGATTACGAGATTTTTCGAGCTCTTTGAGGAGGACATCGATTGCTTCGTCCTCGTTGCCTTCGAAGTGAGATGCGAAGGAGAGGATCTCGTCGAGAGCATCGACTTTGAGATTGTATCCTATTATCTTACACTTCCTTTGAACCTTTTTCCTCATTGAAGCATTCATTTCTCTGTCACACACTCTTTCTCTCTCTGGAATCCCAGTGTTGAACAGAAGAGGAGGGTTAGGTTTGGCGCTAGAAAATCCTTAGTTTGGAAGAAATGGGGGGAAAATGAAAGAAACGAATACTAGAAAGCCCATTTAAAGCCACGCGCGAGCCCATTTCAATTAACCTAACTAAATGTTTCGAGAATGGGAGAAAAATCTCTCACATCATCTATTTGCCTTTAAAATATTAAGTTATTTATAAGTTTATTGATTAAAATAAATAAATAAGTAATCAATTTAATTCTTGAATATGTAAAACATAGTAAATTTAATCCTTAATGTGTAAATCCTTAAATAATATAACCTAATAATACATGGTTTTAGTGAAAAAATAATGCTAAAATTACATTTTAATGATAAAATAGTTTCATTAAAAAACATATATTTGAT
>Ga0099823_1006892_pt1 | contig 11513 bp, 9 predicted proteins | sample CowpearedBW_FD_76831 | JGI IMG/M metagenome (GOLD analysis project Ga0099823, IMG submission 76831) | Root nodule microbial communities of legume samples collected from California, USA - Cow pea red BW | ecosystem: Host-associated > Plants > Roots > Nodule | place: USA: California | collected... | reverse complement strand
TTTATTTGACAGATTGATTGGAAGCTAGTTTTTAGATTGCACTTGATTAGTCCTTATTTTAGTTTTTACATCTTTTTATAATCTTTTATTTTTCATTATTATGTTGCTTACCTTATCTTATCTCTTTTTTTTAATGCTAAATTAATTTAATCAATTTAATTTACTTTTATCATTTAATTATTGTTTAACAAATTTTATAACTCAGTTTTTTTCTTATGGTCATATTTTTTTACGTATTTGACCGATATGTTACAACGTCTTGTGGTGTGCAAATGAAACTTATACAAGGTTTTGAAAAGAATTCATGCACTTACCATCTTTCAATTGTAAACATTTCGACACCACAAATCCAAAACAATGCATACATTTTAAATTTATAACCATGATTCTAGTCTACTTGTATTACATATAATTTTTTAAGAGTAAAGCTCTGGTCATTTTAACCAGGATCATCAATCAATATGATGCGATATAAAAAAAATAGAAATTCAGCCTTATTGGCAAATTTAATTGCAATATTGTCCAATTAATTTATTTTGCTTTTGGAATTGATAATGATTATCACTTTTTACATTTGTTGATTATTAATTAATTTATGGAAATATCGAAGTTAAGGAATAAAATATTAACTTTATTAGCTGTTCTAAAATTGTAGACCCATTAAGAGAGAGAGAGAGAGAGAGAGAGAGAGAGGAGTATTTTAAGACTTTTTATAAGTGCATTGTCTTCTGCCACACATCCAGCTCAATACACAATAAAGTTATCACATGGATGAATAAACTTTTCCTAAAGTTTATACTTTATCATTATCACTCATCATATTGTTCAAATATTTAGGTCCATTACCAGTCAAAAGAGTAGAGAATGCCCCTTTTTTTTTTCATGACCAGAATAAAAGTTTCCAAGACCTAACCTGGTATGCTATTCATTCAGGTTCAGTTTTGGTAGTCATGGTTTTCACTGATAAAAATCTATTCTTTCCAAACCCAAAACTCAAAAAGTAGCTCCAAAGTAGAGCATAGGTCGATGTAATTGTTGTTACGAGTGACACTCTAAAAGATTTTGAAAATGTAAAACAGTAAAAATAAATAAAATACAACATGTAGGCTTTGGCTACTCATGGTGCAAGCTTAAGCTTCTTGACTAATACAATGTATCAGCAATAGAGTATTATCTGCAAGTGTGAATCCAATGTTCACTTTCACCCACCATGAGGTTCATCTATAATTGGCTCCATGGATTTGAGTATCATCATAGTTCATCATGGTGATCATGTCCATGACTATGATGGTGGTGGTGATCATGACCACTGCTTTTTGCTTCATCAAGCATCTTCTGTATGTGTTCTGGGATGGACTCTTCCTCAACCTTTCTGACAGACTTTGGTAATGACAACACAAACTGAGAAATTTTGTCAGCTATCTCCACTGCTGCATCCTCCTGAGATCAAAATAAATTGGATTAGTTTCAACAACGAAAGGAAAGAACATTGACATTGTTGCATGGTAAGATGGTAAATTTATGTTACATGACAGTATCGAAAAGAAATATTCACAACAACTAGTTAGTTAAGCAATTCAGTTGGCAAATGAAAAAAAAAAAAGGTTTTTAGTGAATTCTCATACGATATTTTAATTATAAATCACCAGTATGCACCAAAATCATCCTCACACACTAGAAATCATCACTTCACTAGTCTATGAGGATTTAAGGGAAGCTTTTTAAGACACAATGGCAGGGCTTGTTGCTGGAAAACTTTTCTATTGTAACATACCGCAAACAAATTCGTTAGAAAATTAGTCCCACAAATTACAATGACAGACAAATATCTGAAAAAGAATATAGAACTCCTCCAAAAGTTAAAAACAGTAAACACTACCCAGATCATATAGAAAAGGATTGTAAAGCCAAACTAGTTAAGTTGGAGCATATGTTTCAAGCTTCACACCAGAGTAGGATGCAGAAAAACATGCACATAATATTTAAGCATATGTATGATCATATAAAATACAATAAATTGTTCATCATCTAATCATTTTGGTTAACTCGAGCTTTATGAATTCTTCCTGTGCCATCAGTAACACACCATACAAAAGGGAACTACTTTAGCTACTCAGTTTGACTTGCTACAGAGACCATAACCGCATGATTTTCACCAGGATCAGAAAAACCCACAAAAACTGGCAATGCAAAAAACAACACAAGCCAGTTCAAATGTATACACAGCCAATAGCTTCATCACTAGGTGTACTAGAAGAGGTTAAAAAGTTAACATCTATATTCTATGACAACTTGAATATATAAAAAAGTTCATTCAAAATACAGCTTCAAGAAAGTTTAGATCAAGATAATATAGCATCAGAGCATAGTTACATCTGAAAGCATCACAATATCAGTAAGCAACTTAAGAAGTAGGGAGAAGATGACAAATTTAGAATCCTTAAATTACTAAATTTCATCCCATCAACCATTTCAATCCTACTAAACAATCTCTTCATGACAACATAAAAACCAAAGCAAAAACAAATCTTGATCTCACCTGAGCCCAGCGGCCTCCAGAATGTGTAACAAAACTGGCCTGTGGAAGCGCATTGGCAACCCTATCACCTTCCTGACTCCATTCCTTAGACCAGGTTGCAGACCACAGCACCTGCATTGGCATACCTTTCAATCCCTCACCCCACTCTGCCATGTCAAAGCTTGAATTCACCCTCTTCCCCACATTCACAACCGCGCCCCTCGCATCCCTCTCCTTCAAAAACAACCTCAACGCATCCGAATCCGTCACTCCAACCCTCTTGGAACAGCACAAACCCACCACCTTAGCATACACAAAAGAAACCCCCAACACCACTTCCCTCACCACAGGCACCTCCAGCACCCAAAGGGGAAAAGCCCCATACGACGCCGCATCGATAAGCGTCACGCTCCTCACCAACTCAGCTCTCTGAGAAACAAAATCAGCACTCAACCCCAACGCGGAATCGTGCAGAACTAAGTGAACAGGTGCAAGCCCCATCGAATCGATGACTTCCCCCAACACTTTTCCCATCTCTTGTGGACCCAAATCAACGGGCTTTCTCACTTTTCTCTTCGACATACGCGCTAGAATCTCCTCGTACGGTATTTGACCGGTTTCCACCATCTGATCAAACGCCCAGAAGATACCCTTCTCTTGAATCTCACTGTACACGTACTGAAACCGCCCCAGAACCCCGTCGACCCCCTCCACGGACACCTCCACGGACTTGTCGGAGAAGCCGTGTCCGGGGAGGTCAACGGCGGTCACGTGCACTCCCTTGGCGGCGAGAGATTTGGCGAGTTGGCGGTAGGAGTATGAGCTGAGACCCTGGCCATGCACAATGACTACGTTTTCGGACGATGTTGAACCCTCTTGAAAGGTGAATACTTGGATGGGGGCTTCGTTGGGGTGCGTCTGGACCTTGATGGTGCGGCCGTTGGAGTAGTGGTGGCGGAGGGAAGTGGGGAGAGTGAGGAACCAGGCTTTGGGGTCACGGGGAGAAAGGGAAGAGGTGAATACAAAGATGAGAGTGAAGAGGGAAACGGAGAGAGTGAAGTAGAACCAGAAAGAGAAGGGGTTGTTGTTGCCGTTGTTGGTGTTGCTGTGGGGTGGTGGAGAAGACGGAGGTTTGGGTTTGGTTTTTGGTTTGTGAGGTTGTTGTTGTGGCTCTGGTTCTGGTTCTTCTGTGATGATAGCCATGGTCGATGCTCCGAGCTTGAAAGTTGAAACCACCTTCAAGCTTTGAGTGATAGTTATGGAGACAGCATCATTGCGTTGCTAATGGGGTAGTAGTGGGGGTTCTCGAAATCCGAGGTTTTTTTCTAAAAAAAAACGAATATTTTCAATCTATTTTTCAGTTCAATTCGATCCCTCGTAATGAAATACTCATTCACTTCTTCTTTTTTTACATATTTTCTCAAATTTATTATAATTTAATTTTTTAATTTTTACATATTTCTTACGTGGTTTAAATACATTTTTTGTTTTATTTTTTTAGTGTTTATTGTGGATGATTTTATTTCTATCAAATATTTAAATGGTTCTCATTTTTGTAATGTTTATTTGTAATGTTTATTGTAGATGATATTCAATTTTATCAAATATTTAAAATGATCTTCATGTTTAATTTAATTTTTTTTCAATTCGTGTTTACTAAATTAAACATGTGAAAATAAAAATCATTTTAAATATTTAAAAAAAGTAGTACCATCCACGAGAAGCACTACAAAAATTAGATTATTTTAAATATTTAAGCCTTCTATCAAATATATTGCAATATTAATTTATTAGAATATTTGATATTTTCAAGTGATTATTATTAAAGAGCGAACCAAAGAATATTATCTACTGATAATTATAAATTATTGCTTCGCTCGGCAATTTCATCTTCCGGCACAAATCGTCAACCTACGATGCAACAACTCGCTCTCATTTCATCATCTTTTTCACTATCGACGCGTTCTTTCTTCTTTCCCCTTCCTCTCTTGCACTCACGTCCAAACCCAATTTTCTTCAAACTCAAATGGAAGAAATCTTCCTTAACCGTTCAGAATTGCAGCAGCAGTTCCTTCAAAGTGAAACCTTCTTCGGAAATCAGAAAACCCCTTGCAGAATCCCAACCTGACGCCAAGCTCACCGCGCTCCGACGCCTCTTCTCCAACCCTGGAGTCGACATTGACGCCTACGTCATCCCTTCTCAGGACGCTCACCAGGTTTGCTTTGCCTCCATGTCTCTTTCAATGTAATGCTTAGCTTGATTAAGGAAAGAAAATAAAAGAATGAAAGGACAAAAAAAAAAAGACGATTCTTTGTTAATAAGAAGGATAAGTAATCAATATTGTCTCTGAAATTGTGAATAGATGTTAAGTTAGATTGTGAAAGTAAACAATTATAAACACTTTCCTTAAAGTGAAGAGTCTGTAAGTCAATTTGGTCTAGCTCTTAAACTGATTTTGTAGACTTATTGAGTCTTTATATAGTTAACTGTGTATACAAGTGAATGGCAACGGACGTTCTGGTTAGGTAGATTAAATTAAAAGTTGACTCTGTCTCTTTTTCAAAACCTGTGACATCCCAACATATGTTATTTTTAATTTAGTTACTAAACTTAACTGCTCACTATGGTTTTTTTAGTCCTTAATTTGACCACATATTATTAAGCTAGATGTTGCATGTTGTATATGTAATATTGTACCTCAAATTCGCGTGGTATATATTTGAGATGAAACTAATTTTTGAGTGATTAAATAGTATAGTTAATGGCTAAACTAAATTCAAGATATCCTTAAAAAGGTTTTATAAGGTTTCAAACCAGATATTCTATTGAAATAATGCTATTAACTTATCTGCTCTTAATTTGTGTAAAAGTCTAGTTTGAAACCTATGTTATACTCTTAAAACATTTAAAAAGCATATTTTATGCTTGTATTTGATTTTACGAGATTTTAAATTTGAAAAATCAGTGTGTCCGAGGGAGCTGAAAAATATGACTGTGCCACCAACTAGCTTTTGGTCAAGAGTTTATTGTCACCTAAATGATGTTGGTGTTTTATCAAACACTTTTGCCAATGTGCTCAAGTCAGTGATAGAAACCCATTAAATAGTTTGGAGATAATGATAGTTTGGTGAGGGCCTGGTAGTAATGATGAGAGGTTTTAATGGTTACTCGTATTAAAAACATACAAAAAATACAGAAAATGAATCTATTTCGATTTTTGAAATATTTTCAATGAAAATGTTTTATAATCTTCAACCAGACATATTTTCAGCTTTGTATTTTGTTTCTTTGAAATTGGAAATAGAAAATGATCAAATAAACGTCCCTTTGGATTTGTATGTCATTCATCCTTTCATTTTTTCTAACTAAATCACTCTAACCAAAAAGACCAAGGGATATATGCATGATAATTTGAATTTGGTGTTAGAGCGAGTTCATTGCCAAGTGTTACACGAGGAGAGCCTACATATCAGGTTTTACTGGCAGTGCTGGAACTGCTGTGGTTACTAAGGATAAAGCTGCTCTCTGGACAGATGGCAGATATTTTCTCCAGGTTAGGTTTTATTGGACTCCAGCTGCACCTTTCATCTTTATACAGAATGAATTGAACTAATTTTGTGATTTATTTTCCATCATTGGGCAGGCAGAGAAGCAGCTGAGCTCCAATTGGATTCTGATGCGAGCAGGAAACCCAGGAGTCCCTACTACAGGAGAATGGCTCAATGAGGTATTGGCTCCAGGTGGCAGAGTTGGCATTGATCCCGTGAGTTTTCTTTGGGGCATTTATATCCACTTTTTATGTTGCATGCTGATTTTGTTAAATTTTCTTTTCTGTTTTAATTGCAAATTGTATGTTTAATTCTCTTCATTCTAACATTCAGCAAAACAAACTGAAGTTCACTTTATTTATTGCCGGATCATATGAACAATGTTGTACTGTCAGCATAGACAATGAAGTACTAGTGTCATGTGTGGATAAGGTTTTCTATAAACACTAATAGGAGAAGAAAATAAGAAAAAGATGAAATGAACTTTTTTCCAGAAACTAAAATTTGTTTATGCACTAGTTAAAATCAATTTTTGGAGAAGCTAAATCAAAGAAATTTTACAGAACTTATTTGTGCATATGTTAAATTTAACTTATGGAGAAGTATGTTTAATATGTTTAATTATTTCTGTTTATTTTCTTCTATAATGGAGAACTCTTTATCAAAACAAAGCCTAGGTTATTTGTTCTAATTTTTAATCTAATCCTGAATGTCATGCTCAAGTATTATCTTTTTACACACCTTGAACAAGTAAAAACTTTTCATCCCTTCTTTTGAGCTTGCATACCCCTTAATTTGGTTTCTTTTCCTAATACGATGTTCTCTTCCATATTGTTAAGGAGGCAGTTTCTTTTTACTTGGGATGCTGCAGAGGAACTTAAGGGGGTTATCTCTAAGAAAGATCACGAGCTTGTTTACTTGTACAATTCAAATCTTGTTGATGAAATTTGGAAAGAATCTAGACCAAGACCTCCAAATAATCCAGTTAGAGTGCATGACTTAAAGTATGCTGGTTTAGATGTTGCGTCAAAATTGTCATCTTTGAGGTCAGAACTTGTCAGTGCTGGCTCTTCTGCAATTGTCATCTCCATGCTTGATGAAATTGCATGGTTGTTGAACTTGGTAATGTATCTTTAATTATTTACACTTTCTTTTTCTTGATATACTGATTTTTGGTTTATACTGTCACATATCCTTGTACACCTTCTTCAATATCTTATTAAAGTTTCTTGGATCGAAGTCTAACATAAGTAACTTATGGGTTCCCTTTTTCCAATGTTCTTTGCTAATGTTTCATTCAGTGAAAGTAACATTTTGACTTTTTCTTTTGAAGAGAGGCAGTGATATTCCACATTCACCGGTTGTGTATGCATACTTGATTGTGGAGATTGATGGAGCAAAATTATTTGTAGATGATTCCAAAGTTACTGAAGAGGTGAGGGATCACTTGAAGAAAGCTGATATACAGATCAGGCCATACAATTCAATTATATCTGAAGTTGAAAGGTGATTATGGAAAATCCATATTTTTATGCGTGCCCTACCCCCACCCCCAATTGTAGAAGACAGACCAATGTGGTTGTATCTTTCATTTTGTCAATTGTTTATGCTTAATTTTTTAAAAGCATCGTGGCTTTGAAAATTGAGCTTGATTTTCTTTTTAAGATTGGCAGCTCAGGGTGCTGCTCTTTGGTTGGATACTTCATCTGTTAATGCTGCTATTGTAAATGCCTATGGAGCTGCCTGCGACAGATATTATCGGAACCGAGAGAATAAACACAAAACCAGGACAAATGGTCTTGATGGATCTATTGAGAGCTCGGATTTACCCTTTGCTGTCCATAAAGTCTCTCCTGTTTCTATTTCGAAGGCCATAAAAAATGAATCAGAGTTAGAAGGGATGCAAAATTGCCATTTAAGGTAACCTTATTTTACCTTTTTGTCAGGACTATTCTTGATGGTTTTTGCCATTTAAGGTAACCCTATTTTACCTTTGTCAGGATTATTGCTGATGGTTTTTGCATGCTTAGATTTCTGTATTTTAATGATCTTTCTCTAATTGGAGCTCTGCATGTTGCTGGTGGCTGTGTAATTCGTTCTTCGTCCAGTTAGATATTCATATGTGTTTGATAAAAATGTTAAATTAATTTACCTGTCAAACAGAAGCATGCGTACACACATGTACCTATAATTCTGCTATCTTTTCATTTCTAGGGATGCTGCTGCCCTTGCTCGGTTCTGGGATTGGTTAGAAACAGAAATTACCAAGAATAGAACATTGACAGAAGTAGAGGTTTCGGATAAACTTCTTGATTTTCGCTCAAAACAAGCTGGTTTCCTGGATACTAGCTTTGACACAATAAGTGGTACTGTGGTTGACTGTCAATTTCTTTTAATATATTCTATTGAATTATGGTTAAAGAAACATTAAAAGATGCTGCCGTAATTTTTTTCTCAGATCTATTTAACTGCCAATTATTTTAGTGAAAAGTTCAGAAAATATACCTTCTGCCATAAATATGGAGTGTAAAGGAACACCATTTAGTAATCCTATGTAACAAAATATGACCATTCTATTGAAATACGTTGCTATTATTCCTCCTAATACTTATATTTGTAGAAAACAAAGAACAAAGAAATATATGAAAAAGGGAATTGTGTATTATTGATTGTGTACAAAATGTTACAAGAGGTGTATTATATATACACACAAAGCTAATCCTAGAAGCGACAAGTAAATGGGCCTAAAACATATACTAACAATATTTACCAGTAATTCGGTTCATAGTTTTACTTCTCTTAGTCTTTAGTACAATTCCTCTGTTTTGAGCAATAGTTTGTGCATTTCATTGGTTCAGGTTCTGGTCCAAATGGGGCTATCATACACTACAAACCAGAACCAGAGAGCTGTAGTTTTGTGGATGCCAATAAATTGTTCTTATTGGATAGTGGTGCTCAATATGTTGATGGCACAACAGACATAACGCGGACAGTTCATTTTGGCAAGCCTACAGCAAGAGAGAAAGAATGCTTTACTCGAGTCTTGCAGGTAGATTGCTTGTACCTCTTTCCTGGGTTTATTTATGCATTTCATTCATGCAAGTGTCCTTCACAATTCAGCAATCTAGGTTGTGTCAGTCTTACAAAATTTATGTTTTTATTTTCTAGTACATGCATAATGGCTGTTATTAATTTTTAACATCTTCGTCCTGGTAATTTGACCTTCTTAAACAATTCTCTGGCTAAACCCATAGACCTTATTACAGGGCCATATAGCTCTCGATCAGTCAGTCTTCCCTGAAAATACCCCTGGTTTTGTGTTGGATGCTTTTGCTCGCTCCTTTCTTTGGAAAGTTGGACTTGACTACAGGCATGGTATGTTCCTACTTCAAATGGAGGGCTGTTACTTTCCTAAAACCGAATGGATTCATCGACTGATTGAGCAAGTTTGCTTACTGTTATCTGTTCAGGGACTGGGCATGGTGTAGGAGCTGCATTAAATGTTCATGAAGGCCCTCAAAGTATTAGTCACCGTTTCGGAAATTTGACCCCTCTAGTGAAGGGCATGGTAGTTAGCAATGAGCCTGGCTATTATGAAGACCATGCCTTTGGCATTCGGATTGAGGTCATTTTCTCCTAAGCTATCTTATATGCTTTGAAATGTTAACTTTAGCCCCTAGTCTTGCTGTATTGTTTAGATTATCATGCAATTAGTTTTATTTGGTGTTGTTAATACTTGTATTAATTTTATTTCCTTTAAGAAGCTCACCATTTACACCAAATGAAAGTTGAGGTTTAGGAAATCAGGAAGTATTCTAAATTTCTAATGAAAGGCTGTTTCAATTTCATTTGTTCATTGATTGCTACTTTCCAGACCTTTCTGGTTAAGGAGTGGCAGTTTCAATTTCATTTGTGCATTGCATAACTTTCCATCAACCATGAGTGTCTTTTAAGAAACTTGCAGTGGATTACTTAATTCAAGATTTTTCTATATTTCATTGTTCTTACCACCACTTGGTAATGTGAAGAAAATGCCGGAATTCCTTTTTTTCTCCAAACTGTGGAATAACATTTTGACTCTCATATTCTGGTTTGCATGATGATGATACTCTTTTAGCTTGCAGAATCTCCTGTTTGTAAAAAATGTTGAGACACCAAATCGTTTTGGGGGAGTCCAGTACCTTGGATTTGAAAAACTTACATATGTACCCATTCAGGTATGTTGTTCCCTGTTGGTCATCTTTTCCTCATATTTTTGTTGCTACAGTTGATAGATTACTTTTCTTTTCTTTTTGGGTGATGTTTGTGCAAGTTAAAATGCCTGTTGCCGGTTTATAGTTCAGCATCAGGACATTGAGGATGTAAAATAGCTTATTCTCCCATAAAATTTTATCTAATTATGCTTCTATACTAACGTAGTAGTAGCAAGTCCTTTCTTTCTTTAAGAGTTGAAACGGGACTGATAGTGGTCATTGAGGCCTATTTGATGGTGGACAATTCAGGCCTAACGGTTTTTAGTCAATCAATTATGAATTTTTTTATAAATATTAATCCTATAAAGCACAAGCAAAGGTAGATTATTAACCAGAAATTATAAATAATGTATTCTCTCCATATCCTCGGGAAATTTATCATCAATTTCAATTGGCTGCTCATTCCATTCTGAATATTTGTTTATTATTTTAAATATAATTTCTGATCACTTGGAGTGATGATTTCAGTTTTCATTTGGTCTTCTCATTGAAACTTTATAACTTTCTATTCCGAGCCATATATCCTTCTGTACTCTTTTTCCTAATCTGAGCTTATGCTGCAGATTAAATTGGTTGATTTGTCTCTGCTATCCGTTGCTGAGATTGATTGGCTTAATAACTATCACTCAGTAGTCTGGGAAAAGGTATTTTGCTTTGGCTATTTTAGGTTCATTAGATTTCCTTCTAGTGTATTCCATTACTTGCTTTTTGCTGTTGTTTTGATTCTCTTTAGTCCCTTTTGATTCTCCATACATGAACGTATTCCATGGCTTTGCTTTTCTGTAACTGCCTGTCTGATTATACTATGTTTCTTTAAAATATTACCTCAGCAGTAAAAGAATGCTTAAACATCATAGAGCATGCTTGTGTTTGTGTTTGTGTCTGAAATTTTCTGTTTTGTAATCTTGTATAGTTGATTGTTTGTCTTGTAACTACTATGACACCTCACAGGTTTCATCATTGTTGGATGGCTCTGCTCTCCAATGGCTTTGGAACAACACTCGACCTATCATTCATGAGAAAATTTAATTCATGTTAATGTGTTATGGAAAACCAGGTTCACATTCTGGCGTACAGAAGACGCTGTGAATAAAATAATGAATATGCACGACTTGAATTTGATCACAGGATCTTGGTAGGAAAGTCTTGATTATGATTATTTTATGAGATTCAATGTAATTTTTTTTTTTTTT
>Ga0099823_1006888_pt1 | contig 11514 bp, 12 predicted proteins | sample CowpearedBW_FD_76831 | JGI IMG/M metagenome (GOLD analysis project Ga0099823, IMG submission 76831) | Root nodule microbial communities of legume samples collected from California, USA - Cow pea red BW | ecosystem: Host-associated > Plants > Roots > Nodule | place: USA: California | collected... | reverse complement strand
GTCTATCAATCTCCACATGCTTTGTTCTATCATGTTGCACTGGATTGTGAGCAATTGCTATAGCCGATGTATTATCACAATACAAACTCATAGTTTCATTTTGTTTAAAGCCCAAATCTGATAACACATTTTTAATCCAAAAAAGTTCACATACACCTAGTGTCATGCCTCTGAATTATGCTTCAGCACTAGATCTTGCTACAATAGGTTGCTTTTTACTCCTCCAAGTTACAAGATTCCCTCCTATAAAAGTAAAGTATCCAGAGGTAGATCTTCTATCATCTTTTGAACCTACCCAATCTGCATCAGTGTACCCTTCTACTTTTAAGTTTCCATGATTTGAGAACAAAATTCCTTTTCCAGGAGTGGACTTTAAATATCTCAAAATTCTCTCAACAACATTCATATGGAGCTTTCGTGGGTCATGCATAAATTGGCTAACAACATTCACTACATAGGTAATATCTGGATGTGTGTGAGACAAATAAGTTAATTTTCTTACCAGCCTTTGGTATCTCCCTTTGTCTATGTTTGCTGAATTTGAGCATTGAAAGATTTTATGATTCTATTCAATTGGTGTATCAACTAGTTTACTCCCAAGCAGTCCAGTTTCTGATAGTAAACCAATAGTATATTTCTTTGACATAGAAAAATACCATGTTTTGATCTAGCTACTTCAATACCCAAAAAATATTTGAGGCTTCCAAGTTGTTTCATCTCAAATTCAGATGCAAAGTATTGTTGTAAACTGGAAATATTATCTTGGTCATTTCCTGTAACAATCATGTCATCTACATATATAATCAAAGTTGTAATTCTTCCTTTTCCTCTCTTCAAAAATAAGGTGTGATCAGAGTTACTAGCTCTATAGCCAAAAACCATGCTCTTAGGAATTGATTTAATCCATATAGAGCCTTCTTTAATTTGCAAACCTTCATTCCAATTGAATCTGTCATACCTGGTGGAGAATCCAAATAAATTTCTTCTGAAATTTCTCCATGTAGGAAAGCATTTTTCACATCAAATTGTAGAAGAGGCCAATTTTCGTTTGTTGCTAGTTACATAAGTATTCTCACAGTATTGAGCTTGGCTACTGGTGCAAACATTTCTTGGTAATCTACACCATAAGATTGAGTGTAACCTTTAGCCACAAGTCGTGCTTTATACCTCTCAATAGTTCCATCAGCTCTATGCTTAATTGTAAATACCCATTTGCATCCCACAGTCTTCTTCCCTCTTGGTAAGGACATAAGATCCCAAGTGTTATTTTTTTCTAAAGTTGTCATCTCATCAACCATTGCTTTGGTCCATCTAGGATCTGCCAAAGCTTCCTGTATATTACTAGGAATAGAAATTGAAGGTAATTGAGATACAAATGATGCATATGATTGGGATAACCTATGAGATGACACATATTTACTAATGGGATATTTAACTTTGGCTTGGAGGTCTGGTTCATATTTAGCTGGAGGTTGACCATGGTTAGAACAGGGTGAAAGATTATACTGGACAATAGTAGACTCAATGTTTGGTGTGTTGGTGGTCTCATGTAGACAAGGATCAATTTCATGATCGGTTTCGTCTAAATTAGTATTATCAAGGGTATGATCAAGAGAAACAATTTCATGATTAGTTTCAACTACATTAGTATTATCAAAGGTAGGATTAGAAGGTAACTTTGAAGAGTCAAGTCGAACATGTGAAGAAGATTAAGCCAATTGGTTAGAATCAGAAGACATTGTATTATCCAAAGGAGAAGTTTCCATATTTAGGATTGGCTCACTTCCTGCAGAATGATCCTCACACGATAATTTATCTTTACAGTATAATTTTATATATGGGATATCAAACATACTAAGATCATGATTATGCACTCCACTTTCATTGTCTCCCTGAAGTGTAGAATCAACATAAAAAAACTATGCTCATTAAATGTCACATCCATAGAAATATAAAATTTCTTTGATGGTGGATGGTAAGCACAATAGCCTTTTTGAGTTGATCCATACCCAACAAAAGCACATTTTAAAGCTTGTTCTTCAAGTTTTGTACGTTGATGTGGGTGTAAGTGAACATATATAACACATCCAAAAATATGAGGTGGTAAAGAGACTATGGAAGGAAGGATACAATGATCAAATAACATATCTAAAGGCCTTCGAAAGTTAAGCACACTAGAAGGTGTTCGATTAATCAAATAAATTGCAGATCTCACAGCCTCAACCCATATATGAGATGGGACATTACCATCTATCAAAAGTGATCTTGTCACCTCTAATATATGTCTAATTTTTTTCTCTCAGCCACCCCATTTTGTTGTGGTGAATAAGGACATGTAGTTTGATGTAAGATGCCTTTGAAGTTCATGAACTCGATTAACTCAGTCTTAAAATATTCCCCTCCATTGTCTGATCGAATGACCTTAATGTGTGTATTAAATTGAGTAACTATCATATGATGAAAGGAACGAAACACATTACACACATCACTTTTATGTTTAATCAAATACACCCAAGTTACCCGAGTACAATCATCAACAAAACTGATAAACCATTTTTTCTCATTATGTGTAGATTGTGGGGCAGGGCCCCAAACATCTGGGTGGATTAATGAAAAAGGAAAATCTGTTTTTTTATTGCTTAAAGGAAACACAACACGATGACTCTTTGCCATTACACAAGTTTCACAAATAAAATCAGAAATATTGCATTTATGAAATAGTGATGGAAATAATTTTTTTAGATAACCAAAAGAGGGATGTCCCAATCTTCTATGCCATCACCAAATTTCCTTTTTGTTTTTATCGTGTATGTGTTCATTTGCAAGACAAGTCAATGTTCCTTTATGGGTTTGTTGTGAGACATTTTCAAGATAACACAGTCCTTCTCTCTCTACCACTACCAATCTTCTCCATGAAATGGATGGTCTAGAAAAAACAACGGGTTGAATAAAATAAGGCAACATAAGAATGTAATTTGGTTAACTTGCTGACAGAGAGAAGATTACAATTCAATGTAGGAACAAATAAAACATCAGAGATTGATAAGGAGGGAGAAAGGGATATAGTATCTACACCTTCAATAGGAAATGAGATCCCATTGGCATTAATAATAGCAGTTTTAGAACAATTAGGGAAAAAATTAATAAATTTATGTGGATCACAAGTCATATGATCTGTAGCACCTGAATCAATTATCCAATCACCACTCGTAGTAATAACACAAAGATTAAGAGTAGAGTTAGATATACCTGACTTGGTAATAAATCCAGCAACAATAGAACTATGACTCTTGGGAATAGCTTCTTGCATATGGGTAGCAGTGGAAGTCCCAAAATCAAGTTTCTCCGATTGATTTTTATCGGAAGGAGCCATCAGAAATATTCAAATAAAGAAGCATCGCTTCCTATATTGTAGAGGATGTCGGTGTTTGACTCTGATACCTTATACAAAAGATTTAAAGAATAATTCTGATGTATTATTTCAAAGAATAGGGTACCATATATATATATATATACATACAAGAGTGTTATAATTCCTCATCTATTAAAAGAATGAGTGCACAAATTTGCTCACAGAGATAATAATGCCTAAATTATAGTTAATACAATATTTGACATATCTTAACATTACGTCCCTTTCGTAAAAAAAAATAAAGAAGTTAAATATGTCAAATGACTATGATAATATAAGCCAAACATTCACCGCATTGCATGAACACCAATTGGTTTCACTTGTGTGGCTTTGACATGAATACATTTTTGCGTTGTTTAACCTTCAATTTTATATTGAGCATGTGATGTACCATTTTTATCACTAATAGAAAATCATCATATAAAATTAATTATTATATTGAGTTAATTATGTATTATTTATAACCTAAAAGTTATTGATGTTTAAAATAGTCTCTATTATTAATAAAAAATTATACTTGATTTTTGAAACATAGTCTAAATTGTTTTTTTTCCTTCTTTTCTGGGTGTACATAATTCTATTCATGCACAGTTGACAAAGTTATTTTGGATGTAAAAAATGTTTGGAGTGTTAATTTCAATAAGCTTTTGATTGAATATGATTTTTCTTTTCACGTTAGGCTTTTTCTTCTATTTCGTGCCTTGGGTGTTGAGAGAAAGATGAAGATTATGCTTTCACTTGTGTAGAAATATGCAATTTCAAGTTTCTCATATTTGTTAGGAGGATATCCATTGTGTAGATAAAATGACTACTTTTACCCTAGTAAATAGAGAAGGTTATATCCTAGCTTACTATCATCTACAAGTCTAGATTCTTTTTCCATAATAGGTTTTATCTTTTAATGTTCAGAATTGTATAGTTCTTTTAGGAACTTTCATTAGTTTATTCACATCGGTATGATTCGATCTCTCATGATTATGTAGCTTTGCTTCTTTTATTTATTTTTTAGTAAATTTTTATATGATGACAAATGATAAATGTGTTTTGTGGGTGTCAATCTAGCTAAGATGTCATAATACATAGTGATACAAAATTCTATTTTTTTTGTCTAAAATTATTTTTCAAAAATAATAAAAATAAAAGATTTGCCATTGTAAAATTGAAATTAAAGACTGTAAAAAGGATTTTTATTATAGTGCCATCGAGGCTCACTATTAATTTTGCTAAAAACTTTGAGACATAAAAAGGATTTTTATTACAAACGGTATTGGTAAAGTATTTCTTTTAAAATAAATAACATGTGGAGTAAAAATGTCAATTTGAACAAGTTTTATTCAATTAAGAAAATGTTCGGATAAATAGATGAATAAAACTTCATAATTGTCTGTTTGTGAAATACTTGTGTCAATTTATTTATGACATTAACACAATAATGTTATTGAGAATAATTAAATATAAAAATATTTTATATTATTCCTAATCTTTTATATATCATTACAATTCATTAGTGGTTATTCATGTTGGGTCTATTGAGGGATTATTGGGGGTAGTCACAACACTAGTGAGTCTTGAGCCCAACCACATAAGCGATTGACACCATTCTCAACCCAAAACCTTAAGGCAATGGTTTTGTGAGTCTTTATCTATATATGGTGCTTAACTTTCTTTTTTTTATGCAATGTAGGACTTAGACACACACAAGGATTCCCAACAATCTCCCCTTCAAGTGTGACTCCTTCACATTGGTACTTCCCTCTCGAGCGGAAGCATTTCAAGCCATGAGTATCCCCTTACTTGTAATGTTGTTCACAAACAGGAAAAATTTGCCTAATGTAAGACTCGAGAAAATTAAATAATTAAATAAATAATTATGTAATATAAATGTGGGTAAGGGAATCTTTATAGAATTTAATGCAAGGGGTTATGATAAGAGGCAATGGTAGCTCAAGTGGTTGAGAGGACTTGGGTTCGAGTCTTGTGTATGACATTAAGGTGTTAATTTAATTGTCTTATTATTTTAATATTATGCTGGACCTTAGGCCATGATAATATAATCTTAGATGAGTATGAATTATCATGAAACATTAATTGGTTGAATGGTTGTGCATTGGCTTGGTAATTATGTGGTTGCATGTGCCAAATATATAATTGAAATGTACAATACTATTGATTAGGACATGTATCTGGATTGTAAATGATTTGTATTTGTATTTTAAATGAATTTGAATTGTGGATGTGTTATAAAATATTCTATCCTGGTCTGTGTTGGGTGCTGAACAAAATTTGCAGGTTTAAATGTGCGAATAACACCAAAATAGAAATTGCATTAAAAAAACACCATACTAGGCCTCGGTTCATACCAGAACCGAGGCAAAAAGGTGACATATGGCCTCGGGTAAAACAAAAACTGAGGCCAAAAGGTGACATATGGCCTCGGGTCAACCAAAATTGAGGTCAAAAGGTGAGCGAAGTTGCACATATGGCCTCGAGTCATACTAAAACTGAGGCCAAAAGGTGAGCGAATTATTTAAAAAAGTAAAAATAAGTTGCACATATGGCTTCGGTTAGGCCTGAACCGAAGCAGAAAACTGGTGCTCTATGGCCTCAAGTACGCTGGAACCGAGGCAGAAGAGAGCTCTATGGCTTCAGTTAACAACCGAGGCCAAAAGCTATCTTCCTTTGGCCTCACCCCAATATGCTTCGATCCGGGAACCGGTGCAGAATATGAAAAATAACCGCTGCCAAAACCCCTTCCTGCACTGGTGTTGGGTGTTTGAACCTTGACTTATTCAAATAGGTTTCTTTTTGCTGGGAGAAGATAAGTGATAAAGGAGTGTTTTGGGAGCATCAGACGCGAGTAAAGAAAGCATAGGGGAGTTTTTCTACAAAGGATCAGGTAAAGGGAGCTGCACTTATGTGTATTTCATAAAGTATATGTTTTTGTGGTGCTTTGCATGTATGTTAATTTTTTTCCACTCGTGTGCACTAAAAACCGGGTTTTTGCTCAGAAATTGACTGACGGTGTTCTTGAGCCGCTAGACTACGCAAGCTACTTTGAACTAGTTTTTGGGTTTTTCCATAAATCGCCTGGGGGCATTGGAGGTCTATAAGACCCGAGAAATTTAATTAAATAAGTAAATAATTAATTAATACATGCGAGTTGTAACATCCCGATTGGATATTACGAATTTAAATAAATAAAATAGAAATAATAATTAAACATCATTTATTATATTGTCTTTTCCCAAAACGCGGAAAAATTAAAACATTTATTTCATTGGAATATGGTCCAAAATCCTTACTGTATAAAACTCGAATCAATATATAAATGTCTGTAATAGAAATGTTTAAAAAATTATTCAAAACCATAAAATATAAAAACTTTGATAAAGCTTTTTCCCTAGTCTAGCACCGCTCCGGCTCTATGCTTCACCAGTTCCACCTGCAATAAAAATTATTCAAAACCATAAACAATAAAAACTTTGACAATAATTGACCATGGATTCAGGATATATGATGCTTCCACAAACCTGCCCGCTCGTGGTCTTGACTCTATGAACCTCCCCGCTCGTAGTCCAACTCTACGGACCTCCCCGCCCGTAGTCCAATTGATTTGACCCCAACAAGCCCAACATCAAGCCAAGGTACACCTTCAAGTCCAAGCCCATCAAAAGGCCCAATAATAAGGGACATGCTCAAAAAGATCCAATTGGGCTTCATCCAAGATGACCCAAACCCACATGGGCTTTTCACACTCTTCACATGGGCCAAAGAAGATGTGAAAATTTGAAGAGTCTTAGTCCTTGTGTTGTCCCTGTGTTGTTCGTCCCCAAAAAGGATGGAAAATGGCGCATATGTTGTGATTGTAGGGCCATCAACAACATTACCATTAAATATAGGCATCCAATCCCTAGACTTGATGATATGTTGGATGAGTTACATGGAGCCAAAATCTTTTCAAAAATAGACCTTAAGAGTGGTTATCACCAAATTCGCATTCAAAGAGGTGATGAGTGGAAAACTACTTTTAAAGCCAAATTTTGTCTATATGAATGGTTAGTCATGCCTTTTGGCCTAACCAATGCTCCTAGTACCTTCATGCACCTAATGAATCATGTCTTAAGGGATTGCGTAGGAAAGTTTGTAGTAGTTTATTTTGATGATATTTTAGTTTATAGTCATATAGACAAATGTACTTTCTCTGTAGACTGTGTCATCTTTCTAGGGTTTATGGTCAACAAAAATGGGGTTCATGTTGATCCCGAGAAAATAAAAGCCATCCAAGAATGGTCTGTGCCAAAGAGTGTTGGGGACATCCACAATTTTAATGGGCTAGCTAGCTTCTACAGAAGGTTTGTACCTAATTTTTCCACTCTAGCTTCACCCCTCAATGAGCTTATTAAGAAAGACACACCTTTTGAGTGGGGTGATAAATAGCAAAATGGCTTTGATGAGATCAAGGCTAAACTCACCCAAGCTCCCATTCTTGCTCTACAAAATTTTGAGAAAAATTTTGAGCTCGAGTGTGATGCTTCTAAGGTTGGAGTACGTGTGGTTTTGTTACTAGAAGGTCATCCTATTGCTTATTTTAGTGAAAAACTTAATGGTCATTTTCGTAATTACCCCACCTATGACAAAGAGTTCTATGCCCTTATCCGTGCTCTTCATACTTGGGAACACTATCTTGCGTCCAAAGAGTTTATTATTCAAACTGACCATGAAACTCTCAAGTATTTAAAGTCTAAGACATGAGAAAATTAAATAAATAAAGAAATATTTATTTAATTTAAACGCAATTAAAGGAATCTTTATAGTAATTAATGCGAAGAATTATGATAAGGAATAATGCTAGCTTAAGTGGTTGAGAGTACTTTTATGTGTTTAGAGGATTTGGGTTCGAGTCTTATGTATGTCATTAGTGTACTTATTTACTTGTTTTATTATTTTATTGATATGCTTTACCATGGGGCGTGATAATATAATCCTATATGTATAGGAATTATCATGAAACATGAATTGCTTAAATGGTTGTGTATTTGTTTGGTAATTGCGTGGTTGTGTGATCGATCCTTGACTTAGACAAAATAGGTTTCTTTTTGCCCAACTCCTTTTTAGCAAGAATGGAAAGAGTCAGAAACCCTAGCCACCTTGACGAGCAGATGGAAGGGCTGGGAAACCATATGGTAATAGCTCTTGAATGGCAAAAGCTTAGTTAAGGCGGACTTAATAAACCAATAGGAAGAAGAGAAGGGGTTTTGAGATTACCAATTCGTGTGGGATTCTGAGGAGTGTCTAGGGAGCATCAGAACGTGCATAAAGAGAGCGTGGGAAAGTTTTTTTTTTTTTGGGAGAGGATCAAAGTGAAGGCAATTCCTTTGGTGCAAGAAATAATCCTCAAAGAACATTGGAGCAGGGAATCTAGGTAAGGGGAGCTATCTATATTTTCTTGTATATGTGGTGTGGTGATTCATTTTATTGTCTTATAAGACTCACAAAGATGTTAAAGTGTGAGATTTCATAGTGAATTGTTGATGCAAAAGTGAATAAGGAAAATTTAGGGTCTTTTGTTTATTTTTCTTTTGGAGGCTGGAGGTGTTTTCATGAGTGAATACGTGTGGAGATTTGGATTAGAGGGAAACTGTATAAACATGGGTTAAAAATGAAATTAGATAATGGAAGTGTAAAAGTTCATTAAGATTTGGAAAACCACTTAGGTGAATTGGATGTAGTGGAAGCCTTTCTGAAAAGATACCTAAAATGAATTTGAAGGTGAACTGAAATTCTGGATTTCACGTAGATATACTACATGTATTCATATAAAAGAAATGAATGTGTGAATTTATATATTCATTATGAAGAAATATAAACAACGTATGTATTTATCTATTAAGTATGATCAGTGGATGTTTATGCGGTGGTTTACAGAATAATAATATATTGGGTAACTAGTGTTTTCTTTTTATAAAGTAAAAGTTAATATGGTGTTAAGCAAAAGAAATAAAAAAAATTATAATATGTATAACTTTTAAAAGAATATAATATTTAGTAAGGTGGTGCATTTGCTTGCTTGATATGGAATAATCTATATATCCTAGTTAAAGTGCAGGATGTCCTTTTAATATAAAGGTATTAATGGTTTAAGATATATGATATGTAAACTAGTATGAAAATTAACATTATGAGATATGTTTTATTTTTTTTTCTTTGGCACTTCTTGATGTACGAAATTTATTATAACATGAATGAGTTTTTCAAAATTAGGTTTTGCTTATGACTTGGTACATTAGAGAGACCCACGACATGCTTTGATTTCTTTTCTTTTTGTTTCGCAGTGCGAACAAGCAATCCATTTTAACTTCTTATTTTAATATTATTTGATGCACATATTTCCTTTTGATGGGACTTTTGTACATTCTAAAGTGGTGTAGTACACACCTTAAGTGCTTAGCAATATAAGTATGCCATTTGTTTGTTATTTTAATTATTTATTATTTTACTAATAATGTGCTTGAACGTGATGAGTGATAATATAATCATAGATGTATAAGAGTTATCACGAAATATGAACTAGTTGAATGGTTATGCATTAGCTTGGTAATTGCATGGTTGTTTGTTAGAACCTTGGTAGACACAAATTAAACTCTCTTTTTGCTAAAATCATTTTTGGCATGGATGAGAAGGGTAAGAAATCCTAGCAGTTAGAAGGGGCAGCAAAGGGGGTTGGAAAACCACCATGGAACAGTCATTGAATGATAATTAAACATAATTTTAATGTCATTTTCGTTTTTGGAGTAATTAGGATTAATTAAGTGAGTTTTAAGGGGGGGAGGGGGAGAGGGGAGACAATAGAGAGAAAAGAGAAGAGTCGTATGTGGAACCTTTGAGGAGGAATTTTTGGAGAGATAAGAGTGAGTTGGAAGCTGATTAATGTGTGGAAAAGGAGAAGGAGTCAAGAAGTGGATTGTTTGTTATCACCAAGATTACAAGTTTTGCAATTAGAAGCACGAAATCCAGGTTAAGGGAGCTGAATCATGTGATTTTGATGATTAATTGTTTAATTGCATGAAGTATGATAAATTGTAAATGCTTTCATTCTAAAAAACCTCGATTATTTGGGTTTCTGGAAATTTCCAGAAATCGCTTGGTGGGCCTTCAAAGCTGTTAGGCGCCTCATGTGAAATAAACCCAGTTTTTGAGTTTTTGCCTTGAACCGCCTGACGGTGATGAACTGCCACTAAGCGATGCATGGATGTCTAGAATATAATTTTTTTCATGAAAAACATGTTTTTTGTGTTTTCGCACAACAGGAACCGCCAGGTGCTGGTTTCATACCACCAGGCGCTAGGTCCTTGATTTATGGGCGCTAGGCGCCATTGATCTTTCTAGTCTACGCAATTTTCATAAAACTGCATTTCTCAATTCGTTAACCATCCGACTTAGGTGAAAGTTTGACAGGTGATCCCTAACATGTTGTTCTTTACTTTGAACGGTGGAGGTTTGAATTGGATGTCTATAGCTAGAGATGTATGTTACTCATGATTGGTGGTTTGAATTCCCTAAGAGTATGATTAGCAATGGACGCTAGAGTGTGCTTAAGTGTTGGGATGGCCTTGATTGGTGAAGTATATATATTCTTAATTGTGGACATGCATAATTGTAAGAGTAGGATTGAATGTAACCTATTTTGGGGTGCTAAACCAATAACAAGACGTTATTGGTATAGCACCTAGCGGCCACCATTGTGCCGCCAAGTGATAAGAGTGCTAGAGAAGTCCCTAGAGTGCGTGGTGCTTGGCGGTGAGGAGTGAACTGCCAGGCGATAGCCACTAAGACAGTGGCTTTGTTTTTGTCTGGCGCCTAGCGGCGAGAGGGTTCCACTAGGCGGTGTGCGCAGGCATTTTGCCTAGAGGCTTATAGATAGTGCTAGGCGATAGCGCAGAGGGTAGTGTACTTTTTCAATTTGCGTGTTGTGTGATTATTGTAACGTCCTAGCTGAAAATTACTTTGATAAAACAAATAATATATAAATAATACTCAATAGTCATAAAATACTCTTCCAAAAACGCAGAAATCTTTAAAATTTGTTTGACATGCTTAAATTC
>Ga0099823_1006885_pt1 | contig 11515 bp, 6 predicted proteins | sample CowpearedBW_FD_76831 | JGI IMG/M metagenome (GOLD analysis project Ga0099823, IMG submission 76831) | Root nodule microbial communities of legume samples collected from California, USA - Cow pea red BW | ecosystem: Host-associated > Plants > Roots > Nodule | place: USA: California | collected... | reverse complement strand
TGAAAAAAAAAATATATAAGGGGATGAGAAATCCTCTCTGAGTTGTTTTTTTTTTCCTTTTTAACACTTATTTTGGAAACAGTTTTCAAAACCTAATAGATTTTGGATTAGAAATTGCCTACTGAGTAGTGTGGAATTGTTTCAGAAAGCAATCTTTTAAAAACAAAAATAAGAAGTGAATCAAACAGATCCTTAAGATCTTACTCTTGGTTTGCATTTCATATTTGATCCACAGTCACTATACGCCAGCAAAGTTGAAGTACAGGACTATAAGCTTCTTTGCTTGGCTGCTGTTGAAGTAAGAGATCAAAAGTTCACTTTGGTTGGAATTCTTGGTAGCTGGTGGACTTTGCCACATTTTCAATTTTGGGAAGCATTCTCTGTTGTCAGAAACAGAATTGGAAGTATCTTGGTGAAAACAACTTAACCAGGTAGGCTGTAAATTTAAAATTAGCATCCTATATTGCTCCATTTCCAAGTCTTCTTGTGATGATGTTAATTTAATCGTTTGAGTTTTAGGAAGTTGTTTTGCCCCTTCTGGAGCTTCAACAAAACCATTGAAGAAGAAAATGAGAGACAGGAAGAATAGATGAATGAGGAAATAGACGAACTGTCTATGCTAAAAGGTCATTCCCTTCTTGTTGCTTGATGAGTTTCACATGCAAATTTTCATTCCTTGTTTCATGCATTCTACTCAAATCTCGCATAGCTAGTGAGTTTCAAAAGTCATATCTTTGTAAGATATCAACATGTCAAGTTTTGTCAGACTCAGCTCCTATGCTTCCTATGTCACTCTTTTGATATTTGAAGTTTTAGTTTCCTCTGTCACTCTTTGATATTTGAAGTTTTAGTTTTCTCAGTCACTCTTTTGATATTTGAAGTTTTAGTTTGTTTGAAATTTTGTCATTTTATAAAAGGAAGAAAGTGTTGTTTTTCTAAAAGTTTAGTATTGCCTTTCAATGTATTTGGGTAGAATAAATAAAAGTTGTAAAGGAATGATATATTGATGAATATATATTTTTTCTATTAAAAATATTTCATGATTTTTTTACCCTTATGCATATCATGTAGTGAATTCTCTATAGCAAGTGTTATTTATAGATAATAATTAAAGTTTATGGTTAACTAAATAATATTTCTTCCAACTTTTTTAACAAATATTCTTAAGAAATTGTTAAAACATCTCAAATGTGTAATTGTTTAAACGGTATTTCAATTATAGATTTCATACATTTATTATGTGAGTAACTGACATTTAAGGGTAATTAATTCCAATTTTTATACCATTTTGTTTCAATTTTAGTTCTCCCTTCTCACGTACTTTATGTACTTTATTACAGACACTCGATGGGAATTTAATTCGAGTTATTTTTTATTTTTTAGTATTAACGTAAAAATTAACTAATCTTAATTACATTTAAGTTAATATGAATTGAGTATTACATATTATCCTACAAAAATTAGAAAAATGGGAAGGATAGAGAAACAGCAAAATAAAAAGTTAAGGAATAAAATTTTCAAGACACATGTAATTTTTTGTTTCTATTACTATAACTTCTTAATGGAAACAAAAAGGGGAAAAAACAACTGAATAAATAAATAGCATAAAAGGTTTTTTTGTCTATCGTTGTTACTTCCTACTAGTAATGCTCTTAAAGTGTTTTTAATACGAATATGATTTGCATTTTATAAAATTAAATTTAAGAGATCTAAGTAAAATAAAAAGGAGATAAGAATTGTCCAATGTATAAAATGTTATGCAATGATTTAGAGATAAATAATTAGTGCGTAATGCATGTTTGTTTTTTTAATCAATTAAAATAGGCTGATGGTTTTGGCTTATAATGTTATAAATTAAGTTATTATTTTTAAAAAATTTAATTTTATATTTTATAATTTCATAAAAAAATATTAAAATTGTTAAAGTGAGACCTAAATTAAAGTCATCAAATTTTGTTAGTGAAAAAACTTCTTTAGTAATTTAAGTAACATTTGTGAAAGCCACTCCCTCAAATTTGTTCCTTCAGAAACAATTGTTACATAACATGTTTAATTTTAACCAATTTATGTAAGCAAGTCTTAAAAATGTTCTTAACAGAGTTTTATGTTAACTGACAAAGTAGTAGTCAAAAGTGTGGGCAAAAGTTGCACATGAAAATGAAATCACACCTAAAATTGACTACACCAAACAAAGTTATTTTTGGATCTCTTCCTTTATTTATTTTCAACAAGGACAACTTATGAAATAAGAAAAATGAGAATTTGAATTTTCGGTTGGATTTTTATGTGTTGTTTCTATGTTGTGTCATCAAAATATTTTGACAAACTGATTTAAAATTTTTAAAATATATTAAAAATATTTCTAAAATACTAACATAATGTATTTTCAATATTTAATCTAAGACAAAAAAAAAAGTTCAGTAGAGAATTTAGATGAGAAAAAGGGTGGGTGAGAAGTGTTTTTTATATTTCTTCTAATATTTTTTTATTATTATATTTTGTTGGATAAAAGAAAGTAGAAAAAAATGAAAATTTCTTTAAATACAATAGTTTATTTGGCCTAAAAGAAATAGTCATGATATTTAAAGCCTCCGATATAATTTTGTACTCTTCCATGTTTACAATTTTAGTGTTTTAGATGTTCTTCTTATAGAATTAAAGTTTTTATTTTCTAATCTATGCTGAACTTTATTATGAGAATATTTAACATAAACTTCCAATTCTCATTGATTAACACAAAAAACCCTTCTATAATCTCTATCACAAGTGCTATCATATATAGTAAATAACAAGGAAGCTCAAACTGTTTCCTCAGAAATGGAATTAGTACTCATTCAAATATTGAAAGTTGTTACATCACTTTCAATTTTATAAGTCAGCTACCGCAGCCAAATCACGTTTCACATCAACACTACAAAAAATTAGTGGTACATGACCCACTTGAAATTGAACACGATAAGTGGGGTTTGGAAGAATGAACATGTTGAATTTTGAATGCACAAATTTTATTCAATTCTAATGACATAAATAACCACAACATCTTCTTTCTTGTTTTTAAGTGGTGATTATGGATTGGATTGATCCAATCCAGATAATTTTAAATTAAAATAATTAGATCAGATAATTAGTGCAAAATTAGTTTGAATTTTATAGAATTTAGATTCAAATGGATCAAGTTTAAAATTCAAAATTTACTTTTTAATAAAAGAAATTTGAATTGATTTGTCAAAAACTTATCGTCAAAACTAACATCATAAAATTTTGCAAAATTTCAGATTAAACCGACTTGACCGAATTTCGACTGAACTGACACAGCTAAAGGTCGAATCTCGATCGAGACTGACTCAGTCGAATTTCAGTCATGACTGACTCAGTCAAATACGACGAACTTTAGATGAAGATCGACTCGACCAAATTTTGGTCAGGACACACTCGACTGAATTCGACTAAATTATAATTACGAGTAATGTCAAAGACAAGATTATCAATGTTAAAAAATAAATGAGTCTAAACCTAAATTGAAGAAGATTTATAAAATCTTTCGGTTGAGCGTGAATGTAAGTATCTTATAAGAAACAATACTCATAAAGAAACATGTTTTCATTTAAAGATACTTATGATCTTTTATATGGATTAGAAGTATATTTAATTGGTATTATATCTCTCTGATGAATCTTCTTATAGACCTATTAATCAATTCTAGTTAAGCATTAACTTTATGTTTTGAATTCTTACACAATAAACAAACATGTTTTCATCTAAAGATACTTATGATCTTTTATATGGATCAGAAGTATATTTAATTGGTATTATATCTCTCTGATGAATCTTCTTATAAACCTATTAATCAATTCTAGTTAACCATTAACTTTATGTTTTGAATTCTTACACAAGTGTTTACATGCCAAAATATACATATACAAAAGAAAATTTGTTAAACTATATACTCAATGTCCAACCAGGTCATTGGAATTTACTTGTTAGTATGATGAAAAATCTCATGTAGTCTCTCTCAGCATTGGAAAATCTCTTCTTGCTCTTCTTGGTTACTATGAGGCAATTTGAATCCATTTTGAAGATAAAACTTGATATAACTATCCTTCCCTTTTGGTAGGTTGGTTGAGGGAACCTAAAAAAAAGAGAAATTTTGGGAATCAAGCTTCCAAAATTGTTTCTTCACTTTTGGATGGCCTAATCAAACTGCATGAACTAGAGGACTGAGAGGGACTATAGGACACACCAATCTTTTGAAATGTGTTTGATGAGGAGTTATCTATGCTAAAACCTAAAGGAGCTGTTTGACTTAACAATCTAGAGTTCAAAAATGGAGGTTGTTTTGGTATAGGCACATCCAGATTTGAATTGCTTAACATGCAAGCAACTTGAGCCATGGATGGCCTAAGAGAAGCAGAAGCTTGTGTGCAGAGTAATCCAATTTGAAACACCCTTGATGCTTCTCTTTTAGGAAAATCATCTTCCAAACATGGATCAACAGCTTCAGCCAATCTGTTTGATTGGTAAAGTTTCCAAACCTGATGCACAAGAACACTTTTCTACATCAGTTAATCACAGACAATGAAGTATTTAGATGCAATTGGAACAACACCATTTTCATAGTCTATTTGGACTTTTCATGCAACATAAGCACTTATCTGTGTTCAGGGTTTCGGATTTAAGATTTAGGGTTTATGACACATTAGTTGTCTGTGTTCAGATTAACTCCTTCAGAAGAATATTTATAAGAAAAATAACTATAGTTTATAAACACTAGTTCATTCAACAATGGTTTTTCAATTAAGCTTTATGCAGATTAGGCATTAATTAATCTTACTGTTTGCAAAAGGGAACCAGAATCCTCACGGAAGACATTGTTCTTTCTGCCACTTGCAGTCTCAAGAACAAGCACTCCAAAACTATATACATCTGCTTTATCTGTGAGTTGTCCTTGAATGAGATACTCAGGAGCCATGTAACCTCTGCTCCAAGAAATGGAAAAGAAACTGGTGTCACTTAATACTGTGAAACTTGTTAATAAAATGCATAAAAACTTATAGAATCCAAATTATTCTTCTGAAATTAAGTCTATTAGCAATTAATCTCCTCTAATTAAGTTAATCAAATCCCTGTAATTAGGTTATTAAATATTCTGTAACTATGGTATGCATAATTCTGATTTAGATCAAATTGTTATGTATATATACCTATCTCCAATACATAATAAGACACACATTCAAATCATCTTTCTCTCTCACAAATTTTAATTATCAGTTCATGAAGTGATATGCACATTTGAAAATGAAGGTATGTTCATGATGTGTTGAAGTAAAAGACTCACAGTGTTCCAGCAATTCCTGTGCTTAGATGTGTTTTATCAGCACCAAAACACCTTGCAAGGCCAAAATCTGCAATCTTTGGGTTCAGATTCTCATCAAGAAGAACATTGCTACTTTTTATGTCTCTATGGATGATTCTTATTTCAGAGCCTCCATGAAGATATGCAAGCCCTTCTGCAATCCCAAGAATTATTTCAAACCTCTGCTTCCATTTCAGAATCCTTGTTTTGTCCTTTTCTGCAAACCAAATTAGTGCATCAAGCATTTAGTATCTCTTCCTTCCTTCACTATTTGCATCAAAGTGGTTCATATTATGAAATCAAAAAAAGGACTATTTCTTATGAAAAACAAGAACCATGTATATGACACATTTCCATAAACAAGGGATCAAAAAAGATATTTTAATTTTGAGGGGCAAAAAGGGTGAACTTTGTCCATGAATAACCGTTGGATTTTTAATAAACTTAAATGTATTAGCCATTATGGGTAACTAGCCGTTGTAAGAAACTAGCCGTTGTGGGTAGTTAATGCACTAACCGTTGGAGTCTAAATAATTAATAATTTAGCCGTTTATAGCCATTTATAGTCGTTGAGAGTACAACGGTGAGAAAATGTGGGTCTATAAATTGTATTATGTATTGTATGAATGAACAACAACAACAAGAGAGGTGAACAATAACCACATATTTAACTCAAGTAAGAAACTAATTGAAGACACAGCACAATATTTTCATGAATAGAGAGAAAAGGGTACCAAAAATGAAATGGTCTAAGCTCTTGTTAGGTAGGTACTCATACACAATGAGGCTTTCAGGGCCTTCAATGCTGCAACCCAAAAGCTTGACAAGGTTCTTGTGATTTATTCCACTGATTAAATTCACTTCATTGAAGAAATCATCCACCCATTGCCTATTGTTGAAGACCAATCTCTTGACAGCAACATCTTTTCCATTTGGGAGAGTCCCTTTGAACACAGAACCAGCTCCTCCTTGGCCTATTTTTCTGGGAGTGCTGAAATAATCTGTGGCCTTCTCAAGAGTTTCATACTTGTAATTCAAGCTAGAATTCCTCAGATAAGAGGGAATCTCAATGAAATTGTTTTCTGAATGGTTCAGGAGAAAATGAAATTCAGCATCAGAAAAACTAAGAAACAATCATTTTTATATGTAACTGTTACGATAATAGTGTTGTGCAGGACTTTACTTTTTCTCTTTTTGGTGAAGGCCACACAAGAGACCAAGATAGAGAGAACTACAACAATTGCAGCCAAGACTGAGACTGCTGTAATGATGGCTCGTTTTCTAGAAGAATCTGAAACATGGAAACATGGAAACATGGACAATGGCAATAAAATAAATGACTAACATGAATCTGTCATCTATGAATTGAAATCTAGGAATTGTTATTGCAGTGTCTAAGAAAGTTAAAGTTGAAATGTTGAGAAGTTTAACCTATCAGAATCAGTACAAACTACAACAGAAGAACATGAAAACATCAAACAAGTACAACACTCTTACCATCTCCATCTCCATGTTCACCACCTTGATTGAAGAACTTAACAGTGGAAAATCTCAAATAACAGCCAGAATTCAAGGCCCTCCCTTCCTTCTTAGGCAAGCACCCTTTAACCTCATTTTCAGCTTTCTTCAAGCAATCACCACACCCTTTTTCTCCCACACTTTTCCAGCACTGTGCCAAGGCATAAACTCCCTCACCTTCTCCCACTGCAAACCCTCTTCCCTCATTCACTGCCACCCTCACCACATTCTCAACCACTTTACCAACACTCTTCCCAAACACCAACCTCTCAGCCTCACCAGCCACAGCACCATACTGTGTGGTGCAGTTCACAGTATCCCTCAAAGGGTCACTCTCCTCAGTGTAGAAACTGTAGTTATCATAGCGAAGGAAGCAACCATCAAGGTAAATGTGACCAGAAACTGAAGGGAGACAACGAGGTAGCTTGGTGCGGCTAGCTGCAAAACACTGAAGACAATCAAGATTTGAAAGGTCTTGGAAGCACTGTGCCAAACCATAGATTGGAGTGGTTGATGAGAGCTCCTCAGAGTGAGTGCCCCAGTTGTTTTTGCTCACAAGCTCTTGAAGCTTTTCCATTTCTTTGGTGAAAATGGGAACGTAGCTTCCACTTGGTGATGCCCTGTGAGTGCCACAGTGCAACCCCACTTCAGAGATTCTTGGATCAGATAGTGCTGAGTGCGAGAAACACAAGAGGGTGGCCACTGTGAAGATCACAACATCAAAAGATGCAATCTTGCACTTGTTCTTGTGACATTTGAAAACCATGCTTGTTATCGAATCCTTTGAATCGGTTATGTTCTTGATTTCGTACTGGTTCTTTATATTGCAGACAAACAAAGACTAAAACAGTCACAAAATTTTCTGACTTTTTGTCCTTATCTTTGATCTTGCACAAAATTATAGACAAATATAAGTGATACTGTCACATTTCCCTAGTTTCGTCCTTATCTTTGATTGATACAGTCACAAATATGGTTGTGAATTGTGATTGATCACTCAGACTTCAAAAAAAAAAAAATCTTCAAGTTGAAGCTTTTGATTGTTTTTATAAAGCTTTCTTGTTGTGTTGGCTCTTGATGTTCTACAAGAAAGAGTTTTGATTCTTTTTTTGTGTGTGTTTTCTAATTTTGAGTGAAAGAATCGACAATGGAGACAGAGACAGAGACAGAGAGAGAGAGAAAGTTTGCGTGTTTTTGGCACCTTGGACTTTTCATTGTTAACATCATCATCACTGTTGAGAGCATGGTCACAAATGGAATGTTCAAACCAAGCACATGAAACATTCATTATTAATAATGGTTTCTAATAGTATTCAAGGTTTTACATTTTCTAACATCTTTTTTGGTAAATTTACTAGGAATTATAATATTTTTCAAACAACAAGTAAAATCCATAAAATTTTGCATTTTTTAATAAACTGTAATCAGTAATTACGGGTATATTTACTTTAAAAAAAAGTTATGCAATTTTTTAGTATTTAGTTAGTAATAATATGACTGTAACGCTTTCTCTCTATCAACTAAATTTATGCCGAAAATTCATTATATATAGGGTTAAAAAAGAGATTTTATAGTTTGTCGTAAATAAAATAAGATCACTTGTATGATTATTTTTTGATAGAAATGATAAATTTATGTTTTGTCAAATTGTCATCAATGAAATTGTTTTAATTTGATGGAAAAAATGTCTAAGTTAAAAAACAACTTTAAGAATATATAGATGAATAATAAATTATGATTTTTATTTACTAATTTATTTAAATTAAAGTCAAGTGCCATTGACAAATTTAATTTACTTTTTCTTCTAGAAAAAGGGAGAAAATTTGTGTAAAAGCTTTTATGGGGTTGTCAAAGAGAATATTGCACTTTTTTTTTTAGATATTGATTTGACTCTTTAATAAACTTTGAAACTAAACATAATTATCTAATACAAACGTGCTTTCTCCTTTTAAATGTAAAACATTTTTTTTATTTTGTTTTTTTGGTTGTCTTATTTTAATTTTTTTAATTCTTGCTTATATTAATTAATCTGAAATGTCTTTAATTATTTTTATTTCGTAAGTTATAAATGGTTTTTTCTCTCTCTTATAAAGACTGCATATTAAATAATATAGTTTCAAAAACAAAAATTCTATTATTATTATAAATTGTTTAATTATGTTGTTTGCAAAAAATAGTTCAATTTTAGACAAATTTAATGCTACTGACTTAATTAATTAATCAAATTTATTATGATAATCTTTATTGCAACTGAGATCAATCTTTTCTGTCAACTATTTTTATTTTATTTTATTTTTGCTTTGTGTGTCAACATGCAATGTTTATTTGGAAAATATTGAAACATTAGAGTTCAACTTTTGAGAATAATATTCTTATGGAGCAAGTTAACATGCTTTCTAGAATGTTTGAATACACAAGATTTAAAGAATGAAAATAACATATTTCCATTCTACTCCTTAAAATGTGATTGGATGTTTGACTAATTAATATATCTTTTATTTTGTGCTAACTTTGGATTTGAATTACTCAATAAATATTTCTCACAACTTATTTAATTTTATTGCCTAAAAGTTGACCATAAAAGAAGAAAATGTTTCAATGAAGAATGTGAGTGGACTTAGGTAGAATTGAGAAGAATTGAAGCATAACAAAGTCATACATGGCAAGCTTGAATAATATTAAAATAAGAATAAATTATTAACGTTTTTTTGGTTTTTTTTCCCACCAAATTGGTAAGAATAATTGATACAACATTATCAAGTTTAAATAAAGATAAAATATAATTTTTGGTTTCACTAAAATAAATGAAGTTTAGCTTTAATTTATCTACTTTTATTAATACTATCTTTGATAAAAAAAATCTCAGAAAACCTTTAAGTTTTAGAAGCTTAACTTTATGTGCATAATGATCCAATTTTATTTGAAACACATCAATGATATTTGGTTGGTGAAGTTTGCATTATTGACAAACAAATATCATCAATTGCTCAAACTTTTGTGCTCACTAATTTCCTTATTTTTTTTAAGGTATCAATGTATTTTCACATTAGAGTAGTGTCAAAGTTTGTATGTAAATATGATAATAATACTTTATAATTAAAATAATGTTAGAAGTTTCATATCAACAAAAGATAAAACTAATTCACAATATATATATGAAGTGGATGTAATCTTCATTTTACAAACTGGTTTTGTGGGGTTGAGTTAAACTTAAAACTCACTTCTAACATAATATCAGAGCGAAGTTAGAACTTATCCTAACGAGTTTTTTTTGACATTCTCTTCCATTCGATATCATACCGCTAACGGACCAATAGAATTACTTGAAATAAAACAAAATTTTATATAACATACTATTAGTTAAAATTTAAATTGCAGAACATAATTAAAAAACTCAAATACCAAACTCAACTAGTTACAGAATGAATTTTAAATTTGATAACAAGTTTATATTTTTACTTGTATTGTGTTAAAAGAAAAAGAAAAAGAAAAGTCACATGGACAATAAATTATAAGCTATGAATGCACAAAAGTTTTCTGACTTTGAAAAAGCAGTATTTAAATAAGCTGTTGTTTCTGACATTTGTGGTTGTTGACTTAATAGTTAATAGTTGACCACATTATACAGCAATAATAATGATAGGTTTTGACTGTGGAGTCAGGATTTGGGTACTACTATGGTCAAAATTTTGAAGATTAATTCAAAAGTTTACAAGTTTTAGTAATTAACTTTAAAAAATGGATAATTTAGTGTTATAAAGACCTTTTTGTATGTGAAAATCCTACTAGAAATTATGTTTATCTATCAACTGAATCAAAAACTACAAGTAATTTCTTTAACAAAAGGTAATCAGAGAGAAGCACAGGAAGTTGTTTCAATGTCAGTGTTGTTATTAAAAATTCTCACATGAGAATTTTATTGCAGATTTGTTGAAAAAATTTACAAATTTTTTTTTTATTGTTTTTTTCTAAAAATTTTAATTGACTGATAATTTTTTTTAGATAATTATTTCCTATAAAATTATAAAATTTGTAAATATTTCTTACAAAATTTATTGTGAAAAATATTTTACACAAAATATTTTATAAAAGAATTGAGAGTAATTTTCTACAAATTTTTTTTCATAACAAAATTTATATATATTTTTTAAAAAAAAATTCAAAACAAAATTTACAGAAAATAAGAATTTTTTTAGTAGTGTGTAATTAATTATTATTATTATTATTATTATTATTATTATTCTTATTACTATTATTATTATACACATAAAATTGGTATGTTTGTAGTTGAGTTATATTTTTATATGCGTGCGTACTAAAAAATAAATAATAAATAATTTATTTGATGTATCAATCAGTTGTAAATGTTGAACATTACAGGTTTGATCCAGTTATTTTGTCGGAGATTCAGATATTAAATTGAAATCATTTAAATGCTATTTTCTTGAATTATAAATTTAATTAGGTTATTTTTAATATTTATTTTCTGAAGTCATATTCTTTCAAGACAAGTTTTCGGACTTACTCCAACCTCCCACCAAACTTAACTTTTATATAATCAAGTTACTTGTTATTTTGGATATCTCTTACTATTAAAAAATTATATTAGAATTAGAAAAATAAATACAATTAACAAATCTTTGG
>Ga0099823_1006879_pt1 | contig 11521 bp, 8 predicted proteins | sample CowpearedBW_FD_76831 | JGI IMG/M metagenome (GOLD analysis project Ga0099823, IMG submission 76831) | Root nodule microbial communities of legume samples collected from California, USA - Cow pea red BW | ecosystem: Host-associated > Plants > Roots > Nodule | place: USA: California | collected... | reverse complement strand
ATCAAGACAGTTTAAGTCATAAACAGATACCTTCAATATCAATAATCGGGTGAACCGAATTATAAACCCTAACTAAGCCCTTAGTGGGCAGTTTATCAGTAAACTTCATCAGGACCTCCACCACTTCCCTATCCGCCATCGACAACTGATCGGTACCCATATCCTTATACCGAGAAGGGCTACCCGTCCAACTAAAAGGGAATTTTGTACTCCCACCTGCATTAAGAAAATGTGACTTGCCCCCTCCTTCACCATAACCTTGAAATAACCATCCTTGAAGTGCTTGAATGACTGTGAAAATGCGTCCAGTCTGCTAATGCTCGGCTGACTCACCAAGGATGACTAGGTAGTCGGTTGTCGGGGTCTCGTGTCATAAAAATATAGAAACGTATGAGGAGAAGGCCGCAAATACAGTGACTGGCACAAAACACGAAAGGCCTGCAAGTATGCCCAACTGTTCGGATGTAGCTGAGTAGGCGCCACGTTGAGCTGACGAAGTACCCCCATAGTGAAGTCATCTAGCGGCAACCTCACATGTAACCCAAAGTCTTCTCCCAACGAACACGAAATTGATTTTTTACAAACTAGTTCTTATAAAATCTATACAAAAGAGTTAGTCAAATAAAATAATAAAAATATAGGAGGATTAAGAAAAACAAGAAAGAAATAGAAAAGATAAAAAGAGATAAAAACAATAATAAAGAAAATAGATTGATTCCATTGCTTTTTCAAAATAGATTCATCATCGGTTATCTAGAGATTACTGCTCAATTAATTATTGTTGTAGATTTACAAATTAATCAATGTAAAGTCTCAATTAATTTGTTGGCATTCTCACTTTTAACCAAAGTACAGTCTCAATCAAATTTTACTATGCCTAATCATGTCAATTCTTTTATCTCCTGACCAAATAAAAAGCTTAATTAATCAAAGTAAAGTCTCAATTAATTTTAGTTAGAGTAAATACCTTTAATCAAGGTAAAGTCTCAATTATTAGTAAAAACTCATTCAATCACATGAAAGTTTCTAAATAAAATCAAAGTAAAGTCTCAATTACCAAGCCAATGCACAACCATTCAACCAATTCATGTTTCATGATAATTCTCATACATCTAAAAATTCCTAATTACCCAACATGATTAAGCATATAATAAAACAATACCAACAAAATAATCACACAATTGGCATACACTAGAATCGAACCTAAGTCCTCTCACACCATCAAGTACTCTCAACCATTTAAGCTAGTACTTTTCCATGTCACACAAGTTAGCATTAAATGCCATAAAGGCTCTCACTACCCACATTTATTAAATAATTATTTATTTAATTATTTAAATTACTCGGATCTTACAGACATCAACCTAGGCTGAACCATTTTAGTTGTCCGCCTGGGCTAACTTGTCTCGTATTTTCACCTAGGTTGGTATGTCTTGGTCGTCGACCCGATCTGACCTGTCTTAGTTATGGGCTTAAGCTTCCCATTTCGGTTGTCGGCTCGAGCTAGCCATTCTTGGTTGCCTTCCCATATCGATTGGTCTTGGTCGTCGGTACGAGTAGGCCGACCTCAATTGTCAACACATGTCAACCACTCTTTGTTATCGGCCCAGGTCGTCCCTTCTCGATTGTTCACCCAAGCTGGCTTGTCTCGTCCATGGGCAAAAGCTAGCTCGTCTATATTGTCGGGTCGGTCGTAGGCCCTTCTTGCCAATTGGACCAAGTCGACTCGTCATGATCGTCAATCCAACCCCACCCTTCTCATTTGTGGTCTTAACCCGATCCATTTGGCCTGTCAAGACAAGCCAACCCATCACATCCATCAAAGTGGGGTGACATGTTTCGATCGTAGGCCTAGGCCGGCTATTCTTGATTGTGGACACGGGTCGGCTTGTTTGGGTCGTAGGCTACAGTTGGCCCATCTCGACCATCAGACTAGGGGTGCCCATCTCAATCATTGGCCGAAGCTTGCCTATCTCGGCCATGGGCTCGGCGGACCTATCTCATTCGTCAACATGAGGTTAGCCTAACTTGGCTGTCGGCCTGACCTGGTCCTTATGAACCGTGGGCCTAGGCCAAACATCTCAATCGTGGGCCCGGGGAGGCTTGGTCATCCAATCTCGACCTTCAATTTTGGGCCGGTCCAAGACAACTAGACTCAATCTTTGAATCAAACTCAAAATATTGTTTTCAAAAGTGAGTTAAAGTATTTTAGTGGGCAAAACCCACCTTGGACCTAACCATAACCCATTTGAGAGGGGGCTTTGGGGCTGGGATTTTTCTTGGCCTCCTTATTTGGGGCACCCCCCGAAGGGGTGATTAACAAAGAGTGGGCTAGGGCTGGGCCATGGACCATTTTCTAAATTTACACATCTAGACACACTATAACTAGACATGTTAAAGTAAGGCAACCCAATTCACACGAATTGGCTCACCACGGGCCGGGTTAAAAATGAGTGAGCCCAACCGGCTCACTTTATGGTGAGTTAGAATTTTTATAACCCAGCTCAACCCACCATGGATCGGTGAGTTAGCTTACTAACTCGTGTAAAAAATAAAAAATAATTTGTTTTTCAATTTTTAAGTATTCAGATGTTCAAATAATTTTTTGACAATTATAATAAAATAAAGTACCTATATCTTCACTTTTCCCCTCATTTTTTTTTAGCTTTTCCCTGCTAAGGTTTTACGCTCCCTCTATGTTTTCCTCAAATTTCCCAAACCTAAGCGTGACTTCATGAAACCTTTTCGCTTTTGTTTTTCGACTTCATCAATGCTCGGTCGATCTCATCATCAAACTTGGCGTTTTAGTGAGTTCATCAAATATAGGTGTTCTGGTTAGCTCATCTTTATCATCTTCGTCATCGCTCGTCGGCCGGTGCATGAGGATATTAATCATTTAATCCACGAAGAATAATCACCTTCTTGTTCTTTCTGCAGTTGAGAAAGAATACCGCAAGAACAAGTTGCGGGCCATGTACAGAAGAGAACACAATGATATAATTCCAACTCTTTCTAGAAAATTTTTAATCGAGTATAGTGCTCAGAAATACTGGAATCACCTTGTTTGCAAGGCTGGATTTGGTCTTTAAGATCGGTTGTGCGAAATTTGTTGGCATAAGAAAAGTGTTCTTTCAAGTCTCTCCATATGTCGAAGGCATGATCCATCCACATCACAGACTGTTTGATATTTGGACGAAGAACGTGTTATCCACGACATCACCATTCGATTACACCGTCGCCAGGCATCATACAGGGTATTCATGATTGAAGGAAAGGGAAGGGTTCCGAGGATAAATTGATGCTTGTTCTTCGTTTCTAAGGCAAACAACATTTCTCGTTGCCATTGGTGAAAATTATTTTCTGTACATGGGGGCGAAACAAGAACAAGCACCGGACTCTCACCAAGGTCGAGATAGAGAGGCTTGGTCGGATTAATAATGTGATCTGGTGGTGTGGTTTGGCTGATGGAGGCGAAGGTTGGAACAACTTTATAGAGTTATGTAATAGAAACTGATTAACAGAAAGGGAAAACAGAAAACTGAACTAAACAAGTAACACCAACAATTTTGTTTATCTCATAGATTATTTCTAACTCCAATACATGTTTCATTATTTGGTTTCTTGTTCTATAGAATGGTCATTTTCTAATGGGCCTTAAGACAAGTTTCAAGCCCTAATAGTCAAAGTAGCAGCATTTATGTCTTTTGGTCTATATAGATGGAGCGCATCTCTAAATTAAGAAACCAATTCATTCTGGACTACAAAGATTCATGGGTAGAAAAGGTATTTTGCTTCTTAGTTTTAGCTCTCTTCAATTAATTAGAATAATTGTTTCTACTTGTTGCTTGCATAAAATAAGATTGTATTTTAGGATTGCTAGGAAATTTCTTGGTGTATGCATTATAAATATATGAGTTTGTTATATGTACTTTGATCTATTTTGTCTCCTTCCTTCTCAAGGTTGCTATGTCTGCATTATTATAGGTTTTTGTGAGAGAAGAGACATGTAAGTCTCATTTCTCTAACCTCTAGCATACATTTTGTAGTTCTATTCTTAACTATTTTAAATTGGAGCATTTAAAATTTAAAAACGACCATTTGTTTGTAGAAACTTTGTAAGTGGCTCGTTCAACTTCTTATGGCTCTTGAATGCTTGCACATGAACTACATTCTTCACGGTGATGTTAATGACTGTCTTCCCTTTGTATATAGTAATACAATATCATAAAAGTTATTTCTATCTAATTTGTACTAAGGTATATACTAATAAGAAATCACATGATTCCATTAGTGTTCAAATATGTTCATGCGGAAACAAATAAGAGATGTTAGGGACACAAATATCACCTTACCTCAATCTTCAACCTCTCAAGTTGGCTCCTTCTCGGCTTGCATATGCCATCTGCTGGTGCATGCAGTTTGGACCCTTGAGGGGTTACCTGTAGAGAAGACTTCGACGATCAAGTCAGCAAAAGGGCTCTCAAAAAGTCAAATCTTTGATCAAGGGATTAATGAAAGCGTACTTTTTATTGTTGGGGTCCACGTGTATTTACAGAGTCATTAATTATACCTGCCCTTCTTATGGGTTGGGCCATTGTTTGGGTCCTAGATAGGTCTAGGCTAAGCCTAGGCCCCGAGTTAGTGTTTGTTGGTCCAGGGGTCTTGTCTGCAACATTCTAAGTTTGGTGTTATCAACAAATTATGTCTTATCTTTTGAAGTAGGGCGGCTTGGGCCACTATGTGTTTTCGTTTGACTAGTTACTTACTTGATAATTTCATTTGTGGGGTTATGTGTAGACGCACTTGGTCGTGCGGTTTTCTTGGTCTGCCTAGGTGCAGTACAAAATATTTTCTTGACAAAAGATCATGACATACGACTCGATAAGATATTGTACATTTCCTTTAACTAAGGCTTAGATGATTGAAATTTTGTTCACTCGTTATCAAGGACCATGCATGTGATCTTCGACTTTCCAAAATGTTGACGTTTGATGATCTCGCTTCCTCCGTAAGACTAGTGAAACCTTTTAATTTGATTTGGTTATTGTAAATTTAACACTTGTCATAATCAACCAGAGGTTGTCTTGTAAAATAGGTTGTGGGAACTCCTAGCTACATGTGCCCTGAGGTCTTTGGTAATATACATTATGGTTCTAAATGAGATATTTGGTCCTTGGGTACGTATTAGTATCATGGTTTTAGTCTTTGTACTTTTTCTGTTATGGGTTTATTGTATGATGCCTAAAATCGGATAATCCAAAATGTTGTATGTGTGAAATGACAATGTGTAAGCATGTATTCAAAGCATTTGTCAGTTTCTATTTTAAAAGTTTTTTTCTATATTTTTTTTCTTTATGCAATATATTAAATACATTCTTGTGTGCTGTTGAATAGATATTGCAATCCTTTGACCTAGAATGATTCATTGAAACTTATAACTACCATATCTAGCACCAAAATTTAAGTTGTCATCTACAAAAAAAAGTTGAATGATTGGATTTTAAATGGATTCTCAAGATTGAATTAACTGAAGGAATGACTTTTGGCTTGCTTGGTTGGAGATAGTTGTGTTGATGATAGATTAGCTGAAGGAATCACTTTAGTCTATTTGGATTTTGAGTTATTATAGATTAAGTTGTAATTATGTTTCAGTTTAAATTACTCTTGTGTTATTATGATGATTTTGAGAATGAAATGTTTTAATGATATATATTTGAACATTTTGGAAAAAGTTTGTCATGTCTTTTCTTACAATTAAAGTATTTAAACAAATTTTACAAATAAATATAGTTGACACAAATATATAAGTACCTCAATGATGACATACATTGTCATGTATTTCTAGTTACTAACAAATTATTGTATTTCTAATTTCTAATTAGCAATAACGCAAGCAAAATAAAGTAGTAAACTCAAAAAATAAATATTACAAATGAGGGACGTTAAAACCTCTACAATATAATCGCCAAATTGAGGAGGGTATTAAACCCCACAAAAAAAAAGTTGAAAAATGAAGGTTTTAAATCTCTATAATAAAATAGTTGGAAATAAAGGAGGTTTCAAACCTCCATAAAATTATAGTCACCAATAGAAGAAGTTAAAACCCTACACAAAAAAACCTCCACAATATAACTCGGATACCAAGTGTTGCCAAAAACCTCCGAAAAAAAGTTGTGGAAAATCTAACAGTAGAGGTTTAAAAAAACCCTACAAATTAATTTGAATGAGGTGACGTTTTGATCTACTTCACTTCTTTGATCTGCATTACTATTCGTATTATTAAATTTCTTGAACATAACTACTATTTAAGAATGAGGTAAAATTTTGACCAAAATATATACAAATGACTCATAAAGTTCTGACATTAAAGTAAAAAAGGTGTAATCAACTACCCACATAATTTGATCTATCTTAAACATATGACCCAAAAAGTAATGCCAAAAAGAAAATAAAAATCAGTTGTTTTAACAACTATGAATCGCCAAAATCTAAAACAAAGTTCGATCTACTAATGTTGCAATTAACCGAAACAACTTACCAATCCTCATATATGTATTGTTTCAGATTAATTTGGAAGGTTAAGATACAAATAGCAATTAACAAAACAGATATGTGATAACAAAACATTACTCAACAAAATTATAACCAAAATCTATTCAAGTTCCTCGGACAAGTATATACATGGGTAGATAAGGAAAAACAAATCACATATAAGATAGATAGACACAAAAATAACATCCTTACCTAAAACGATTTTACATGAAGGACATTGGAGTCATGGATTGAAAACTCTAGAACAATTTCCTCTTCTTTTTTAGCATTTTCATTATCTTCATCTTAAAATCAAGAACAAATAATTAGCAAATAATATAAATTAGTATAAGTAGTATGAACCTAAGAAAAGATTGAAAAGTAATATAAATTAAATTACCAACATCAAAATTCCCATTAACACTTTGATGAATAGTTTTAGATTTCATGTTGCAAATTTTGAAATAATACTACAACATCAATAGCATCCATAAATTAACAATGGCTTTACTTTATCTTAATTTGGTTGCTATTTTAAATTCGCTTATTTTGCAACATAGAAACGGTATTCCTAAAATGCTAGTATAATGAAATGAGAACATTCACATATTACAAGAAATGTATAACTATATACATCAAGTATCAACACATGTTTTCTTAAAATATTCCATATAGTAGTAAGTAATTAGAAGTAATGGAGAAGCTTTTCTCACTTCGGGTAATAACTCAAAAATATTCCTTACCTCTGCACTCACAACTTTCCCAAAGGATATTTGATAAATCCATCAACAAAAAATGGAATGCATTTAATGCTTGACTTATCTTTCCTTGCAAAATATGTAGAAAACCCTTATAAAGTTTTGGCATTAAAGTAAAAAGGTGCAATCAACTATCCGCATAATTGGATCCATCTTAAACATATGACCCCAAAAGTAACGCCAAAAAGAAAATAAAAATCAGTCATTTTAACAACTATGAATCCCCAAAATCCAAAGCAAAGTCTGATCTCCATCAATAGTAGTACCAATGCTGCAATTAACCGAACAACCTTACCAATCCTAATATATGTATTGTTTCAGATTAATTTGGAAGGTTAAGATACACATAACTATTAACCAAACAAATATATGATAACAAAACATTATTCAACAACATTATAACCAAAGTGTACTAAAGTTCCCAAGACTAGTATATACATGGGTAGACTAGGACAAACAAATCACCTATAAGCTAGATAAAAAGAAAATAACATCCTTACCTAAAACTAATGGGTAAGATCCACGAAATTTAATTAATTAAATAATTAATTAATTAAGAAATGCGGGTAGTGGGAGCCTTTATGGCATTAAATGTTGATTGATATGACGTGGAAAACGAGAGGACTTGGGTTTGAGTCCTATGTGTGTTAATTGTGTGTTATTTTAATTATGCATTATTTTAATACTATAATTGAGCGTGGTGAGTGATAATATAATCCTAAATTTATAGGAATTATTACGAAACATGAATTGAATGAATGGTTGTGCTTTAACTTTATGAATTGCATGGTTATGAGTTTGAACCTTTGTAGACCCAAATTAAACTTTCTTTTTGCCAAAATTCTCTTTGGCATGAATGTTAAAGGGCAGAGAAACCCCATCTGACAAAGGAGAAGGGGGGCTGAAAAATAACTCATAAAGATCCTTGAATGGCAATTACAATCACCATTAAACTTCTTTTTCGTTTTTGGCCATTAACCACCATTAAGACCTAATTAAAAAGCCAATTAGAGGAGAGAAGAAAGGTTTCTGAGTCTGCCATTGTAGAGTGAGGAGAGAAAATTTTAGAGTCTGAACTGTGGTAACTGAGTGAGAAGGAGAGCTAAAGTGGGGAAGCACTAGGAGGCCATTTTTATCAAGGAATAAGCCAAGAATCTTCAAGTTTTAGCAAGGATATCCAGGTTAGGGGAGTTGAACTCAAAATATGACTATATTTATAGTAATTTTGTACACTTCATGAATTGTTGATAATCATTTTGTACCGTTGTATTAAATTTTTGCAAGTTTCTGGAAAATTTCCAGAAACTGCCTGGCGGGCCTTCGAAGCCCCTAGGCAACTCATCCCTTTTCTGTACAATTCTGGATTTATATGAGGAACCGCCTGGCGACATGAAACGGGGCACCAAGCGACACAAGTCTGATCACCCAGATTTCAAGGTTTTGTATGCCCGACCCGACAGTGAGGAACAACTGTCAGGCGACACGAGCGGGATTGGCTCGATTTGGGTTCTTCTTCTTGTTCTGGGATATTTTGATTGGAGAGAATGACTCTTTTCATGATAATGTAGTTATAGTATATTATTAATGGTTGAATTATGTGGTGAATTGAATCAATTCCTACAAATAGGTTTTAGAGTTGGAAAAATTGGGAATATGGATGTTATGAGATTAAAATGATGTAGGAATGTCTGCATGTAAATTGATAATTAGACCTTTTGATAGTATAATTGCATAATTTGATGGTGGAGTTAGACCAAAGGGTGCATTTTGGGATTAGGGAAGGATTTCAGCAGGTACACCAGAATCTGGATTTCTAGAAACTAAAGTGTCACCTGGCGGGATGTAATCCATCGCCAGGCGACATTGTGTGACTCAGAATAGTGGGGCGTTCTGTGCGGAATGGGCACGAGTGGAACAGTTGTAGGTTTGAATGATATAGATGCAAAATTTGGGAAAGTGTTATTATAGATACCTCGGATGTTGGAGAGAAAGTATAATTAAAGGAATTGGAGAGGAATTGCAAATTGAGTGTAAATTAGTCTTATAATTAAGGTTGGGGTTAAGTTATAAAATGATGCAGTGGCTAGTCTAAGGTGATCATAAGTAGGACGATAATGTTCATAGTTTTACCTTGTAAGCAAGATGATCTTATGTGTGTATAAAGGAGTTTATGGAATGTTAATGGGTAATACAGTGAGTTATAATAGATAATATGAAGTTAAAGTGTTGTCAAGACCATAACAGAAAATATATGTACTGGTTTGGGGGAAACACATGGATGTTACCCGAATGTCTTAGAGTGATGAGCCATCGACGCCGTTGATCGACGGAAATGTACTTCGTTCGACAAAGACGGCCTTCGGCAGTCGTTTGTTCGGTGGAAACGACTAGAATTGCAGCGGAAGACTCTCGAATGGTTGGATTTGCTCTCGTTCTCACACTGAACTCATACACACACTGTATTTGGAACCCTAGGAGGAGAAATCCTCATCTAAAGGGAAAGGGGAGCTAAGACGAATGGTTGAGTAATCTCAACCGAACTAACATTCATCAAAGTTGTTTTGATACAAAGTATGGCTTACCATTTTATAGTTCGAATGGCAGCCGTGAGAAAACAGAAAAGGTAAACTAACTAACGGCAAGACTGTCGTGAATTGAGGAAGGACGCGAACCATGAATCCTAACAGGGCTAAGGGGCAGACTTTGTGATTGAAGAAAGAAACCCTACGGGTTTGAACCCTAACGCTCCAAGAGGAAAAAAGACTCAAGTGGAAAACCCATGAACCCTTACTAGAGAAGATAAAATAGGGATGGCGCGGTGTGTGTGGGGTCCGTGTGATGCAAAGTAATGTTGGCTGCAGACGTTGGAAGGAATTTGGATGCGTGAAGGTTGGAAGAAAGTTGGGCGAGCAAGAACCCTAGACGCACCTATCTTCAATATGGACACACATTGGTGTGGTGAATTGGGCCATAAGCCCAATATCAATGGCAACTTGGAAATAAAAGCCTGTATTTAGCAAACAAACCCAATTAGAACAAGTTTTATTTAATTAAAAATAAAAGAAATTAAAAGGAATTGGCCTAGGCGTTGGCCCAATGCATTAAGCCTTATTGGGGTCACATCATAGAGTCTCTTCGAATGGAATAACCTTGTGGCTAATTGCTGAAATGACATGGTTTAGAGTTGTAAATATCCATACATGTATATGAATATAGTACATTGGTACAGAAGATTGTTTTGAGTAATAGAGGTTGAAACCATGTTGTGGTACTTACACGAATATAGTACATTGGTGTAGCGCCTGACGGAGGGTTTGGAGCCGCCAAACGATAGCTACAAAACTAGTTGCTATTGGAACACGTGGCACCTGGTGGTGAGGGTCATCTCGCCAGGCGATACTTGAAAGTCAGAGGCATCAGAGGCACTTGGCGCCTGAAGGCATGTGTCCCCCGCCAAGCGGTCTCGAAGCGTATTTTTCCTGGTGGCTCTAGAGCAGTGCAAGACGATAATGCAGAGGCTTGTGATTTGGGTGCTTTGGATGTGCATGGTCTACAAGGCTTTGGTGATACCTTAAAGGCCGGCTTGCTGAATGTTCCTTGAGTTGTCGCTCGGAACGTATCCCTTGAGTTGTGGCTCGGGATAGGGGTTAAAGATATGGCATTCCTTGAGTTGTGGCTCAGAATGACATCTCTTGAGTTGTGGCTCGGGATGGCAGATGATCCAGAGGAACTCTTGAGTTGTAGCTTGGGTTGGCGAGTATTGCCGATGTGAGTGTGTGAGTTGTGGCTCGTACAAATGGGTCTAGATAGATTGCCCTCCTCAGTATGTGGCTGACGAGTTTGGTAGTCTTAAGACATTATGAACTATGTTCGTATTGGGAACTCCACCTAGCGTTACCGAGTATGGTTCGTAGTTGGTTTCCCGCACATGTTCTACAATTTGTGGCTTGTAGGTGTCGCAGCAAGACATCTTGAGGTAATCATCAGAAGATGTAGATCACGAGCAACATGGTGGTGGCCATGTGGTATGGAATCAAAGGATGAAATTCCTTTGGTGGGATTGTAATATATATATGTTGTATATATGATTATTTTGATTATTAGCTCACTCTATCTGCTTGTGTTTGGCGAACGTGTACATGGTACACAGGAGCAGATGATGTTGCAGGGTGGATTTGGTGAGGCTTAGAGTCGGAGCGGGCTAGTCTGAGAGAAGAATGTATCAGAGTTTT
>Ga0099823_1006876_pt1 | contig 11525 bp, 4 predicted proteins | sample CowpearedBW_FD_76831 | JGI IMG/M metagenome (GOLD analysis project Ga0099823, IMG submission 76831) | Root nodule microbial communities of legume samples collected from California, USA - Cow pea red BW | ecosystem: Host-associated > Plants > Roots > Nodule | place: USA: California | collected... | reverse complement strand
CCCTCAAATAACTGTTTATAGTTCGGTGTTAAAAGTATAGTTCAACGACCCCTCACTGGACTACTGAATAGTATTTTAATCATGAACTTAATTTTTTATAACACTATAAAGTAGCTTTTAATTGAAAATAAATAGTAGTAAATTAATTATATTTACGAAATATAGTAAAAAAAATAATAGCTAAAATATAAAAGGCAACAAAAAGTTACCTTTTACTTAAAAGAAACAAATTTGAATTTGAATTTGATTTGTGCTGACAATTAAAGTCACTCAGTGTGTAATTTGATTTGCGCTAACAATTAAAGTCACTTTTATTTAATGCAGTCAGGGTCAGTTTGATGTGGGGAATGTTTAGTTTGAGGACAGATCTAGATGAATTTATAATTTATATTTATATTTAAATTATAATTATTATTTTTTATTTTTCACATTTGGAATTTGCAACATGAAGCTAAAAAAATGGTGGGGTATGGAAACCAAACCAAACAGAAGATTAGTTTCTGGTTCTGCCCCAAGCAACCAAACTTGTTAGTATAGTACACTTTATTTCCGGTAATGAAAGTAAGCTTAACGTGCATGTCACTCCACATGTTCGTTGTGCTAAAATGTTAGCAGCCCCTGCTCATTCACTTTACCAACTTGGTCCACACATTTTTGGAACTTCAGAATTTACAATTCAAACCAGGTCCCTCCCCACTCTAAAATGCAGTTTTACGCAAAACATTTTAATTGCATTTCGACAAAACCAGAGCAGCAGACACATAACCAATCAACCCACTCACTGCTCTGTAGTGTCGGTCTCTTTCTTTTTGGCTATTATTAATACTGTCACTTTCAAACTGAATCATTCTTCTATTATTATTATTATCATTATTCTAATTTCACTTTCTTGCTGTAAAAATAGTTTCAAAGATTCTAAAACACAACTGGCTCGTGAACGCGACTATTTCATGGCTCGTAAAGTTAGTGATGTACTAATATATTCCCCTCACTCAAGCCATCATTCACAATCAATCTCCTTAGCAGAAAATGGCTCAGTTTAACCTCATACTTGTCTGTTTATTGTTCTCAACTCTCTGTCTTCATTCTTGTCCTTCCTCTGCCCAGCTAAGTCGACACCACTACGCAAAAACATGCCCCAATGTCGAAAACATCGTCCGAGAAGCGGTTAAAAAGAAATTTCATCAAACATTCGTCACGGTCCCTGCTACCCTCCGTCTCTTCTTCCATGATTGCTTCGTGCAGGTAACCAATCGCATGACATGCATTTCATTTCATTCCTTCATTCACCGTGTAAATAATTAATCCTATTAGTGTTGTGTCTGCAATATCACCACAGGGTTGTGATGCTTCGGTTTTGGTCGCGTCCACGGGAAACAACAAAGCAGAGAAGGATCACCCTGATAATCTTTCACTTGCTGGAGACGGGTTTGACACCGTGATTAAAGCGAAAGCAGCAGTGGATGCAGTTCCGTTGTGCAGGAACAAAGTTTCGTGTGCTGATATTTTAGCCATGGCAACACGAGATGTTATTGCACTGGTGGGTTTGTTTTGTTCATCAATTACCTTTTTTTGACTCCGATTACCGCCACAAACATGGTTTATTGAATTATAATGCAAGTGCTCGTTCAGGCTGGTGGACCTTTCTACGAAGTTGAATTGGGAAGATTTGATGGGTTAAGATCTAGAGCTTCAGACGTAAACGGGAGGCTCCCTCAGCCAGAGTTCACCTTGAACCAGCTGAATTCACTGTTTGCGGCGAACGGTCTCACCCAGACAGAAATGATAGCCCTATCAGGTAATGCGCGTGCTCCCAAAAATACTGTCTCCAAATTATTGAATTCTGTACACGTGCCTTCACTCTTCAATCCCATTATTTAATTTCAAAGTAACGGGAAAATTTTACGGATTTAAATTTCGTGTCTTGAACACAGGTGCGCACACCGTTGGATTCTCCCATTGCAACAAGTTCTCGAAGAGAGTGTACAATTTCAAGAGCAAAAGTGGAGTGGACCCTGCACTGAACGAGAAATACGCAACACAGTTAAAGTCAATGTGTCCAAGGAATGTGGATCCAAGGATTGCCATCGATATGGACCCAACCACGCCACGAGCATTCGACAATGTTTACTACAGAAATCTTCAGCAAGGGAAGGGTCTCTTCTCCTCTGACCAAGTTCTCTTCACGGATTCAAGATCCAAACCCACCGTCAATGCTTTTGCCAGTAGCAGCAAAATTTTCCATGCCAACTTCGCCGCTGCCATGACCAAATTGGGCCGAGTTGGAGTCAAAAATGCACAGAATGGAAACATTCGAACCGATTGTTCAGTCATATAATTTCCCACAGACAACAGATCCTCAGGGCTTCGTTATGTATATTAGGTTCCCTTTATGTTAAAAATAACAAGTATTGAAATTGAAAGAATTTAATTTATCACCTTCCTCTGTTTTGTTTTTGTTTTAATTTTTAGTTTACATAATATTTTTTTTTCTTTTTTTTTTTTACTATTATTAATATCACGTGGTTTCTTCCCATGCCGACAAATTTACTGTTCAATCTTCTCTGTGTGGTTTTGTATTGTCTTGTGAAACATTCATCATCATACAGTAAATAGTACCCAAGGGCCAAACTACAGTTATAAATTCAATGGTTCAAATCAAAATTGAACCAAATCATGCAAAAGGCCAAAAATTATTGCTCGAGTTTCTAACAAATATCCTTTAGTAGTCACATTAAAGTGTTGTACCATTGAAAAGGCACATGCATGCATTTCAACTTTGGGAGAATTTTCAAGCCGTGGCAAAAAGAGCCTGACCCACGGACTGTTATAACTTAATGATCAAAACATGCAAGACTCTAACTTGGGCAAAATTGAAACCCCTAGACTAGACCCCTTGTTAACAACAAAATGTGGAATTAGAATAAGTTTCTATGTGAATTCACACCTTTAGATTCCTGAAGATGATGGGTCATAAATGGCTTCACTGCATTATTACTATGTTATTAGTTTGGACTTCATAACCTGTTAAACTATAAAAACATGAACACATGATAGATGGTGGATCTCATGCCTCAAAAGGGAGATTCTTTTGAGAATATAAGGGTGATTGGTAAAGGTCAACTAATTCCTTACTGTTATTGTCCTAGCCATTTTCTGCAATCATTACAGTACTCTCGTAACTTTTTCTGTAATGAAGGTATAATGATTAAATTAGGAAAAAATATCTTGAAATGTGAGTGAAATATCGATCTCTGTTTCACGTATATCATGTAGGTATTATTCTCTGACTGATAAGGGTAGACATAGATGCAGACTTGGACTTAAGATCTGTTTGAAAAATGTTGCTGATATTATGCTGATGGTTTCCTATTGTAGGTCGATCTACAGATTCATCTCAGAACCTGCATTTAGAGATTCTCTCGGTATAAAGTACAAAAAGACTAGTCCAGAGTAGGTTATAAATATAATCTCACGGTTTATTTACATTCTTGAATCACTTTTGCCCTATTAAATGAAATAAAGTTATTTTGAATCATCAAAAATATATCACCCTGGGATTGGTTTAGGTTACCATTTTACTTTTACATACAATAAGACGTTAAAACCGAGTTCAGATTCTTTATTAAATTTTTTTTTATGTTTTCTTCGGTGAGTACTGCAAATTCACTTATACATTAATTTTTTTTAAGGATTAAATATTTTTTTTTCTTCATTTTCGTAGTGTTTATTGCAGATGATCCTCATATTTACCCAATATTTAAAATGGTCCTCATTTTCGTAATGTTTGTTGCAAATAATCATCATTTTTACCAAATGTTTAAAATAGTCATCATTTTCGCAATTTGTGTTTAGTTTAGTCCTTTTCTGTGACGTCGTGGACCATTTTAAACATTTGGTAAAAATGAGGATCATCCGCAACAAATACTACGAAAATAAGAACCATTTTAAACATTTGATAAAAACAAACACTACGAAAATTATGACGAAAAAGGTATTTAAGCCTTTTTTTAATATATTTTAAAATAGGTGATCATCGAAGTATTTTGAAAATATAATAGATAGACAGTAAAAAAAATCTAGTAAAAAATCTAAATTCGTTAAAAACTTTATACAGATTTTGCCTAACCATCATTTTAAACATAGTTATCAGACTAGTTTTAAACTTAATTATCAGACTAGTTTTGCAATTATAACACCCAGACAAGAGATTGTTAACGGTTGTCTAATGTCATGGGCTTTTATTTCTTGCCCTCTGGGCTTGGTTGCTTTATTTGAAAGAAAAAAAAAATAATGGCCCATTATTACGGAAAGGAATGCCCCTTTGTGATGTATCCAATATTTGCCAATGAGGCTGAAGGAGATATTTATAAAAGTTTGTTTAGGCTTATGTATAATCCAATTGTTACGTTATTAAGATAAATTTTTTCTTAATATTGATAGGTTTTAAATAAGGTAAGTTGAAGATTAGATACGCCTTAATTTAAAATGTTATAAACTTTGCTCCTAATTTTTGAATTTTAACAAAATTAAACGTAAGTGGTCATTATTTGACATCATTTTGACGTAAAATAATTCATATTGAAACATAAACAATTGGGAAAAGTGCATATTAACAAAATTAATACAAGATATTATAAAATAAAAAGTAATTTTCAGTAACCGTTAATTGGTGTGTTTCGGACTACCATGGCCAAGCCCAATGACTCGGGTCTACTAAGCCCATTAGTCCTAACGTTTTTTTTCCTTTTGTGTGTGGGTATAAGAATTTTTTGACGCATTTTTAATTAAATAAACAAATTCTGGAAAATTTCAGTGTTTATGATTGATGTTTTTCGCAAGATTTGAGGTTTTATATATATATATATATATATATATATATATATATATATATATATATATATATTCTTTTTTCTTTAACCGTATCACCAAACTAACTAAGGAAGTTATTATGTTTTGAATAATTTTTCCTTAAGAAATTTTATAAAGAAAAAATAAAAATATTTTTTAGTAATATTAAAATTAACTATGTTGTAGATTTTGTTTATATAATTTTTATTTTAAATTCATGTATGGGTTAATTTTAGTTTATATATAATATAATTTAATAATTTTTTCGTTTGAGAAACTCGCCTCAACAATTGTAACCATCTCATATATGTACTTATAATAAAAGGATTGAAAATTGATTAGATGTTTAAATTGTTGTCTTCTTTGTTTTTTGTTGAAGAATATTTGTGAGGAACAGTGTCATTTATCTTTGGTTATGCCTGTTTATAGGAATAGATTATATTCTCTCCTAGCTAGACGTTAATTCTTTATTTGCTAAAATATCATTTTGGCTCAAAAGAATAAGAAACAACGGGGGGAAAGGTTTTAGGGCTAAAGACTAAGCCTCCAAATCTCAATTCACTTTTCTAAAAATGGTAAACTCGTATGAAAATTCTGTGTAAAAAAATCTAATGTTTTTACATCCTTAAAAAAATAGTAATGCTTATCAGTACAAATAAATTGTGGGTATTAATTTTCAGACGATCCACAACTTATTTTTCAAATAAATATTCAATGCATGGTCATGGAATTTTTAGATTATTGTATTATAAGTAAAAAGTATATATATATATTAATATACTTAATGACTAGTTTTAGTAAAAATCAATTGATTAGTTTTAATCATTGTTCCTTTCTTTTGTTGAAACTTTATGATATCTTTAATTCAGTTTCGCTTATTTTAAAGTTGGTAATAGCATTACCAAATTAATTTTGAACTTTACTAAAGAATATTCAACAAATTCTCTTGAAAAAAACTCCACCACACCTATTTGCGTTGAAAAATATCTTGCCATGTTTAATACTCCTTCCTACAAACTTGACCAGAATATTAGAGATATTATGACTGGCGTTGTCGCATTAATTGTTTTAACCTAGAGTTAATTTTGTAGAACAATCTACATGAAAATAATAATAAAATTTTGCATTTAATTAAGGTGATTTTATTCTAAAGATCTCTGTTACTACACCGTAATTTTTAATTCAGTGTTGGATTTGAAAATAAATTAAGAGATGTGAAATTGTTCTTTTATAGGTTTTCGTTAGTCCAATAAGTAAAGAGAAATGAGATTAAATTTTATAATTACTTGAATAAACTGAATTGCTAATCCATTCCAAAAACTAATGATACCTTTTTAAATAAACTGAATTAACTTTCTAAATACTATTACGCTAAAATATAAATTCTTCTTGCAGATGAATCTTGATGTACTCGAAACTTAGTTCAGACTACTGGAAAATAACAATTTTAACTAGTCAAAACAATTTAATGTATGTAATTATCGTTTCGTTCATTTTTATACTTACAAATGCAAATTAACACTTCGTATTAATTCTAATAAGCGATTATTTTATTAGAAAAAGATACTTTCTTTTCCTTGAAATAGTTAAACAAACGTGGCCTATTAAAATGGACGCAGAAAACCGATCCTCTTCTGATTTCTTGTCTCCAATATTAATATCAATAATTTGTACAACAGAAGTATACGTTGCACTTTACTCTATTGTGATATCTTTTAACTTTTTAAGTGGTTTAACAAAGACGAAAGAAACATAGAAAATATGATAAAACCAATAATGTAAAAAAGAAAAAGTACAACTCCCCCGTACCATCATATGATGATAAGAAATGGAAAAGGAGAAAAGAAAAACATAATTTTTCCTAACTTTTAAGTGTGGTTAGAAATTATAATGAAATGGGACCAATCCGAATTGTTATATATATAGATAGATAGATATGTGTGTGTTTAAATTTTGTGGTACGTGTTTGTTGGGTACTTACTGAAGTTTTTGTTCATCTGCTTCTATCATTATCGAGGAATTGAACCTACGATATGCTAAACTGAAAATGAAGTTGTCGTGGTGGTGGTCGCAACTTGGATGTAAGAAACTTGTACCTTTTTTTATAGAGCCAATGAAAATAGAAATTGGGAATTGCAACCTTGTGGTGGAGTTGGAATGTGGAATAGAAGGAGCACCTTTGAAAACATTTGAAGGGCCATATTTTGGGGTCCAGGGAAGAAAAAAAAAATCAAAGTGTGTGGCCTTGCGCGCAAACACAAATTGATGCAGATAACATAACCATTCAAGAGTTGCAATTGTGTGCTTAAAAAGAATAAGTAATTAAATTAAAATTAAATTAAATTAGTAAATTAATTGGTAGCATTATGTAGCACATCGAAGAAGGGAATCTTGGAGCAGCAAGTTTTAGTGTGACAACGTCATCCGCATTATCTCGCTTTCGGGTAGACCCATGGTCCCAACTTGGTCCCCAACTTGCAAATAATAAAAAATTTCAAACATTACCCACAATTATCGCTCTTATGTAAGACAAATAATAATAAACTAAACAGTATATATATACCTCATAACTGAATCCTATTTTTACTTTATTTCAATCATACAGTTCACAAATTTGTCTCATGGACATTAACGCCTCATTAGATATTAAAAGAAACAAGAAGATTGAAAATGTGCACTGGAAACGTACTTTCTCATTTCCTTTTATGTATATATTTTTTGAAAAATCTTTATTTTTTATTTAAATATTTTTTTAGAGCTCAACGAAACATTAAATAAGTAATGTCTTATCAATTATATATTTTCCGTTTATCTAATCTTTATATATATATATATATATATATATATATATTGATCGTATGACTACTTTATTTAAATAAAAAATTAGTATAACTTTTAAAATATTTTTAAGCTTTATAGAAATATTCTTAAAATTTGATGGACCACTAGCATGAAGATAATTAAAGGGTTTTCCTTTCTAAATGTGTTATTTAATATATCATATAAAATTAATGTTGTTATTGTTCTTCCAATGGTATTAATTTTTTTATAAATCCTATTCTACCATTCTTTTTTATTGTTGTAGATGACTTCATTTATTAAGATGAAAAATATGTAATAAATACAATAATTAATGAATAGTGTCTATTTAATAAATTATGTCTTATTAATAGTATTTTAATGAACTTTTACCTTTATGCATCTATATTGAATAAATCTAATGCTTCTTAATGCTTTATTAGATAAATGTATATAAATGATGTTGTTATTGATATCATCTAAATCCATTCAATGCATTAACGGTTTAGACTTGAAACTACTGATGGTGTTTTTTTTTTTCTTTATAGATCGATTTGGAAGAGAAGGACAGGAAGAGATGGAAAGAATTAGAGAGTGAAATTGGTGTTGTATTTTTTAAGAGATTTGGATGTGATTTTTAAACAGAGTAGAGAGTGAAGTTTGTGAAAATTTGTGAATGATTTAATTAAAATGATAAATAAAAAGAAAATTTTAATAGATAAAAAATAAAATTAACTAAATTGCCCTTATTGTTAAAAATATGAAATGAATTTTAGATGAGTTAATTTTTTTAACATTATTATTCATTGATTAAAAATAATAATATTTATTTTTAAACAATCCCTTTATTTTTTGAAAAGAAAAATTAAATATTTAGATATTAATCATTATTGTGAAAAAATAAAGTTATTTTTTATTTTTTATGACATAATTAATATTTAATTTGAAAACATTTTTTATCTTTTAAATCAAGGTTTTTTTTTAAAAGCGCAACATTTACCTGTTGATCTTTTGCATGAGGGAAGATGAAAAAAAAGCATCAATCCTATATTTTCATTCCTTCCCTCATCTGTAAATCAATTAAAAGGATACATAAACCAATTACATACAATGTATAATAAATACACATATCAATTGTCACAACAATCCACAAATTATACATATAAAACCAATTACCACAACAATCCATACAAGTGGATCCACGAGTAAGGGATAAGATTCGCAAACAAGGGATTAAATCTCATTCTCCCAATTGACCATATCCATTTCAAACAACAAGGGATCTGGATCTACAAAGTTGGGATCGGTTCCAACCTTACACGGATCGATCCACTCTATATATAGTAACATGAAAATATTGTGACAATGAATAAAATCGTCTTTGTTGCAACAATCCTTCAAATATGTTCAACACTCGCAAGATTATAAATTATATTCATCCGAAATGAACATCACAATAACCTGTTAATCATCGCTTAATTTTGTTTCAAACAAAAAAATCTTTCGAAACAAACTTGTCCTAAGTAAAGAATTTTTTTAAAGAAATATCATTTTTTTATCATCAAGGTTTTCCCTATCTTAGTATAATTATGGCTATAACTCAATTGATACCATTAATTAAATTTGTATTCTATTTTTATTCCTGGATAACATATGTTGATAAAAAGAATTTTTAATACAACTATTATTTAGAACAATAATTAGTTTTACTGTTTATCTGAATAATGAAAATTTATGAAAATCCTTTTCAATAAATTGCATTAAAATATTGATTACTACTTAAAAAAAAGTAAACATACACCGCAATAAATTCTTTAATTAGCAACTAATTTTAGGAAAAAAAAATATTATTATAATGACAAATTATATACTAATTTATAAGTTAAAAATTGTTACTATCTAAAATCGTCTATATTATAAATAAAAAATCAAAATTAATTTGTAAAATTTGACTTTAATTTGGTTTATAATATTAACTACCGACGTCTTGACTAAAAAAATTACTGTGAATGGTAAAACTTTTATTCTAAGTTTGCAACACATTGGCATGTAAAAAATTTCAATTTGACAAAACAATTTTATGTTAATTGACACACATGATTGGTGTTTTTGTTATGTAAGAGAAGTTTTGCATTTTTTTTAAATAAATAAACAATATAAAATATATCCTTAATTAATTATTTGTATACAAATATATTTAACTATGAATATTTTTGTAAGTTCAGTAAACAATGATTAAATATTAACTTAGTCTGGATACATTTTTAAATAAATATTCACTAAAAAATTAAAATTAACTTATATATAAATTAATTGATGTAAAAATTATTTGAGTTGATTTATCTAAAATTTTTACTTCATTTGTAAGTTAATTTTAACTTATAAAAAGTAATTTATTTTTCAAAATTATTTAGAGAAAAAATTATCACAATATATCATATACTAACATTTTGAAATATTTGAAAATACAATTTTGTTTCAAATTAAAAAAATGTATTATAAAATTTATCTCTTCATATATAATCAGTAAAAAATTTAAACTAATAAATATATTACTAATGTAATTAAATTCACACACATACTGACTGCGTACTTTCTCTAACTAGATATATTACATATTAAACTTACTCACTTATTGGTCAGAATATAAACACAAAAAGCTTTGAAAAAATAATTCTCATTAACACTGAATTGATGTTTTAAAATATATAATTTTAGGATGAATTTAATGTTATTATCTGATGTTCTTAATTTTAACTAGAAATAACAAGTCCTATTGTGCACATTTTTTTTATCATAATATTTTATTTTAATGTGTTAAAATTTATTATTTATATTATTTTAAAATTTTATTTAAATACATCATGTGTATTATTTTTATATGTTTAAAATAATTAATTTATATTTTAGATAAACATTTTGTATAAAACTAATATAAATTACAAATTTGTAAGAAGGAAAAAACAAGATATTATAAAGTAATTGAAGCGTGTGCACTTATCTTTTAATGGATACATGATTTCTTTTATTTTTAAAAATATTTAAACATAAAAATACTACATATTTGAATAAAACGGCAGAATTTTATTATATACAAGGATACACAAGTCATTTCATCAATTTGTTTATACAAACATAGAAAATAGTAGAACATATATATAGTATTAATTAATCAAACAAATTTAAATAGTTCTCTAAAACAGTGATTGTAAAGTTTTTTTTTAATTTTTGGTTATACATAGATAGATTACTACAAAATATATTGAAAAATATAATTTATAATTGAAAAGTATCTTATTAGAGTCAAGATAACGTGTAATGTTATAAAATTAAATTTTCAATGATTTTTTCAAATTAAAAAAAATAATCATATAAATATTGAATTAATAAGCTATGTAGTTAATGGAAAGAGAAACGAGTAGTGAAAACATTTTAATGGGTTTTTTAATTTTGGGTTTTATGATAGTAATGAGATGTAATTAGGAAAATATGTAATTTAATACTTAATTAGGATTGGGAGTGTGGAAAGAGAAAGATATTTAAGGTGAGAATTTGCAGAGAAAAGATATGTTTTTGTTGAATAGCGAGAGACTGCATCCGCAGCACCAAGAAGCTTGGAATTTGTCGTGTTCTCTAATTATTGAAAAGGAAACGTTGGTGAAATCCGCGTCACACCTTTGCTTACTTACCTTGTCCTCCTTTCAATAATTTTGCTCGCCACATCCATTTTTTCATATTCCATGTTTTCATACACGTGCCAACTTCATCGATGCACCTATTCTTTATTCTCTGCCTAGTTTCACAACACACAAGATTTTTGCAGAATAATATCACTCTGTACTTCTGTCTCCAGTTTTAACCTTTTTTTTTTTTTT
>Ga0099823_1006874_pt1 | contig 11526 bp, 7 predicted proteins | sample CowpearedBW_FD_76831 | JGI IMG/M metagenome (GOLD analysis project Ga0099823, IMG submission 76831) | Root nodule microbial communities of legume samples collected from California, USA - Cow pea red BW | ecosystem: Host-associated > Plants > Roots > Nodule | place: USA: California | collected... | reverse complement strand
GTTTACGTCCAATTTCAATGCTAAAATTATAATTAATCTTAACAAAAATGATGTTAGGGGCGTGGAGTAAAGCAAACCGCTCCCACGGAACTTTCTGTGGCTGTGTGCGCTGAGATCATCCATCTTCTTCTTCGGTTTGCACCACCGTGGGAATTAGAGTTGCTATTGAATTCCACGACTTTGCCAACCAAACTATGGCAATTCTGCAATCTCTGTCACCTGCTTTCCGTCCATCAGTTCCAGCCCCAAATTCTCACGCTTTTCCGGCGGCCACTCTATTTAATTCTTCCCCCAAATTCATTGACTCAAAGGGTGTGAGTGTCAGCCTCAGACATTCTATAACTTCTCCAAGGGTTTCCAATTCCCAGTATAGTCCGCAAATCGTGGAAACTCTCGGTGACGTTAGCATTTTTACAGCTTCCGGCGAGCCAGTAAGATTCAGTGATCTCTGGGACCAGAACCAGGTCAGCATGCCTTCTATTTATGTGTAAAAGCTTTCATCTTTATCCGTATCATACCCCTTTATTTCTCCATCCTTGTTTGTTTTGTTCTTTATGTGGGGGGTTCAAACAAACTAACTAGTACAATTTGGTTTGATTAGTTCTTACCTTGGGTGTCTGATTCTTTTTATTGCGTGTTTTAATTTGGTGAAGCCAACATGGGAGTGAACTGATGGAAATTATCCGTTGGCTTTTTGAGCAAGGGTGATTAATAACACTTGCCTTACTGCGTGTATTGGATATTTGGATAGGTATTCATTACGCACTGCTTCGATGTTTCACATGGTTTATCAAAATATCTATACCAATGTCGATTCTGAGTATTAGATTTAGATATCTTTTGAAATTTATCATGTCTATAATGATTTGTCTCCATTTTAAAATATGACTTCTCTTCTGTGATATAAACTTGTTATGCTAATGTTAGATTAATTTCGTATGTTGTATTAGATTAGTCTTAATTCTTGCAGGGAGTAGCTGTAGTGGCACTATTGAGGCACTTTGGATGCATTTGCTGGTAACTGATATTCAGCATGCTCAGCAATCAAGATTTGTTTGAGGGATAGTTCTTCTAATTTATGCCTTGTCTGTTCTTGTTAAAAGTTGGGAATTGGCTTTGGCCTTGAAAGAATCGAAAGCAAGATTTGATTCAGCTGGTGTGAAGCTAATTGCCGTGGGTGTTGGTCCTCCCAATAAAGCCCGCGTTCTTGCTGAAAGAGTAATTTCTCTATCCACCTTTGTCATTTTGTTGTTTTTCTGTATGCTCTAAAATATAATATAAGAACAAAGCTAGACATAGGCCATACAAGTAATCTGAGGTTCGTGGAGAGATAGATTGCTATAAAAGTTTGGAATCGACTAATGCTGATTTAGGTGAAGGTTTTTAGATTGAGAAATGATAGGTTGACACCACATTTGACCACTTTTTTTACCACCTTAAAATTAACTTGTAATCCAAGACAAATTAACTTGTAACCTATGAAGGTGGTAAAAAAAGTGGTCAAATGTGGGTGTCAACCTATTATTTCTCTTTTAGATTGGATGACAAATCATTGATAATCATAAAAATCACTTACAATGAAAAATCTTTTCACTGTTTTGTAAATAAGTTGATTGTAAGAAGTTTAAATTGGTGCCTTTTGTAGTTTATTTTTGGGAAATTTCATAAATATTAAATGACATTCATACCTCTATTAAAAATTGAATTAGAATATTTATTTTTTAATTTGTGTGTGATATCACTATTATGTCTTGCAATGGAATTTCTTCGGTCTATTGGGTTAGAGTTTAATATGTAAAGTTATCTTAGGAGACTTTTAAAATGAGACAACGTTTCTTAAATTAAATAAATAATTTTTTTATAAAATATTCTTTCATTTTTATATTTTAAAACTTTAACATTTAATTTTATAATTTTTATTTAAGTTTTAGTTAATATACTATTTTAAATAAAAAATAAGCGATGTTATTTTTCCTTTATGAGAAGCATAAAAATGTAAATGCCTTTTTTGAAAAGCACAAGGAGGGAGATGTGTGTGTCTCATTTTATTAAGAATATAAGGGATTTGTATATATTTTAAAATTAAAGAAGATTTTACTGTCATTTAGCATTACCTCATATATGTAAGTGCAATTAATTTTAATATTAAACCAATATTATTGTTTTATCATTTTGTACAAAAAAATAAACAAAAAGTACATTAAAAACAGAGTATATTTCATGGGTTTAATATATGTTGTATATCTATGGAGCGAGTGCTAGCAAGACATTTTCAACATGCTCACTTGATTAAAATTTATTAAAAACTACAATATCATGAGAGGTTTATTAAATAGCACGAGACCCACAAAACATTGTAATTTTTAATTAAGTGCCGAGTTCAAAGAATGTATTTCTATTAATATTTCTCGTACCTATTATTAAGTAGTGTGAACACTAATAGCGTGTTTGATAACTCAGAAACATTGTAGAAATAGGATGGAGACAGAAGAGATGGATGAAAAAAAGAAGATAAATTGTGTTACAGGAAAATGATGGAGGAGAAAAGTGTGAATCCCATAATCTTTTATTTCTCTATAAAATAACAAAGAAATAACATATTGCAAAAGAAATAATCAATTACGATGAAAACATAATTGCCCACAGTTTATTATGCAACATATATGGTACCAGAGAATCGTAATCAACTATGAGAGATAAACCTAATCAATTAGGTACTACCAACATAACTGATAGTTCACTAAATAAAAGTATTCAAATAATTATTTTAGATTTTTCTATTTTTTTAATCAAGCATATATGTAATATATTCCTACTTTATCTCATATTTATTTTCTTGTATGAATTTGAACACAGGTTATGTTTTTAAATGCACAGTCCAGTTTACTAATCTACCTAAATTCTATCAATTGGTTCCATCAAGTATCATACTTGTGAAGTTTATTTTTAGTTATTAGTCCTGGGTATATTTTGGCTTAGCTGTTTGTGATTCAATTTTAAATCCATTTCATTGAAGGTTCATCATTTGTGTCCTAAATTCGCGCGAGGATAGCAGTATAATGGTCATTTTTATCTTGATCTGGCGTAGTTTTGCATCTCTATATATCTGAAATTCGAAGACTTTTAATGTAAACTTACCTGTCTGTGTTTTAATAGTGGTATGAACATGTTCTTCATATCAGAACTGATATTTTCTCTCTATCTTGATATTTGCACTGACAGTTACCATTTCCAATGGATTGCCTTTATGCTGATCCTGAGCGAAGGGTAAGATGTGATTAGCTACTTCACATTCACCTACTCGACTTATCTTTTAGTTCAATATTGTGTAATTTCCCCTTCTTTCAGGCATATAATGTTTTGAAACTATACCATGGTTTGGGCCGAACTTTCCTCAACCCTGCAAGTGTAAGCTTAGACCTCTAACTTCTTTATAAATAAATAAAAACATACACACATAGAATATGTGTGTGTGTGTGAGTGACAGAGATTAGCAATTATGCATGCTGATTAATATACATTTTTAACCTTAAAATTGATAACACAGGCAAAGGTGTTTTCAAGATATGATTCTCTGCAGAAAGCTGCGGAGAACTATACAATTGGAGCCACTCCAAATGATATAAGCAGTGTATTGCAGCAGGTTGATAGATTAATCTGGAACCAAAAGTGATAAAAAACAGTTCTACCAGCATTCCCCATAGTATTGATCCATTTTGTTTTTGTCAGGGAGGAATGTTTGTGTTCAGAGGAAAGGAGCTATTATACGCAAGGAAAGACGAAGGGACAGGTGATCATGCCCCGTTAGATGATGTTTTAGAGGTCTGCCTCAAAGCTCCTGTTGCCTAATGCTCTATTTTATAGAATTTTAAATTCGCAAAACTGTAAGAATGTTCAATTTAAGAAGATTTGTTTCAGTAGATTAGATTTCCTTGAATCATATCGGCAACAACTTATTGGAAGTTGTGGATTTGATTAAAAAATCATATATAAATCATTATGAATGGTTATATTGAAGTTTCCAATCGGTATATGGCTAAAGATGTATAGCGAAAGGATGTGCCAAGTGTTATCTACCGAGAGATTCAATATAACGGTAAGAATAATATGATTGTAAGCATGTTTTCTTTTCCTCTCAACTGTCATTTAGTATTTTTGGTGTTTGTATTATTTTTCTTCTTTCCTCTCGTTGCATCTTTGAATGTATGTATATACACATGATTAGAGTTGTCAATTTGATCCATGATCGGACCGAAGGTCGAGATGGACCAATTCGGTCGAAAGTTGAGATGAGCCGTCCGAGTCGAAAGTCCAAACGAATCAGTCTAAGTCGAAGGTTGAGTTGGTCCTGATCGAAGATCGAGACGGGCAAGCCCGAGTCGAAGGTTGAGATGGGTCAGTCCAGGTTGAAGGTCGAGACAAGTCAACATGCATTGAAGGTCTAAGACAGGCTAGCACAGGCCGAAGGTTGAGAAGGGTCGGCCTAGCCAAAGGTCGATAGGATGGCCCGGACCAAAGGCTAAGACGGGCTAGCCCAGGTCAATGGTCAAGACGGGCTAACCTGTGTGAATGGTCAGGACGACCCATCTCAGGTGAAAGGTCTAGACAACTCGAAATTTGAGACTGTTTCAGGCTGAAGGTCGTGAATTGTGAAGGGTTAGCCCGAGCAGATGGTTGAGACAAGTCGTTCTTGACTGAATGTCTAAATAAGCCAATCTGATACGAAGGTCATGATGGGTTGATCCATGCAAAAGGTGGAGGTAGACTAACACACAATGAAGGTCGAGACAGGCGGACTTAGGTCGAATGTTGGTTAAAGATGAAGTTTTAGTATTGTTGCTTATATGTCTAATAATATATTTAAAAATTAATATTTTTTCATGTTTAAAAAACAAAGTTCATGATCTAATCCTGGTCCTGAAAGAACTTTTGTGGTCGTTTTGATCGTGTGAGATTTTCCGATGGAGGGATTTTTGGGTACCAGCCCATGTGGATTTTTTTGGTACCAGTGCATGTGGATGATGGCTCGGAGTGAGGGAAATTAACAGCTCTACAAATGACAAGGTCTTTCGTTGAATCTTGGAAAGTTCAAACTCTCCTTTGTTGACGAATATGTGGTGCGAGCTTTGTCGTGTGATTCTGGCCCTACATCATCTACATTTCCTAAGGTGGGTTCATTATTTTTGGGCCAAGTTCTGTTTATTGTAATTCATCTTTGAGTGTATCTGTCCTTGTAATTTCTTGTGGTTGTAAAATCTATTTAAGGAGCAGACATGATCAATGATCTAGTTCGTATATTTTCAGTTTTAATTCCTGTTAATTGTTAGAATAGTGAGGGAACGTACGTTTGATTTGACTCTGGTCAATTTTTTTCGTGCTAGCCGGTTGAAAATAGCTCCATTGGTTGGTGTAAGAAAATATTGGGTAGTTTCCTTTGTATTTTTGTAAGGTTATATACTGTGGAGGAGAATCCTAATCTCTAAATAATGCATCTGAGGATAAAACGAGGGCAGGGGTGCAGTAACCCGGTCTAACCTGATTGGGATGGAATGGCCATTCTTTTCGAGACATTTTACATTGTTTAGGTCCAATCCACTGATAAGCCAGAAATGTCTACATGTATTGTGGGGTTCTGATTATTAAGTAAAAGTACATAACAAATAAAACAATGTATCCACTAAACAGTGCCTTCCTGTTGCAGCTCATACATGATAGTCACCCACCTGTTAGTCACCCCAATCTTGACCGAAAGCTTTGGCTTTTCCTGTTTTTAAACAACCACAGATTACAACTTACTTTCCCATCACATCATCACTTAAAAAAATAATATATTCTTCCACCACTGTTCATCTATGTATAGTCATAGAACCTAATATGTATATGAAAAGGGATTAAGTTATTCTAAAAGCATCGTAAAAGAAATATTTTCACCTTCCACATTTTTAGTTAATGTTTGATGGTAAAATTAAAAGAATGAAAGATTGAGATTTGTTAAAATGACAGATTATTCTCCTTGGACTTATAATTACATTATCTCAATTAAGGGTTCATGTTTTGTTAGTATATGTGGGATCTATACAATGAGTTTGGTTTTTTATTGTGGGTGTGAAAAAATGTTGTAAGTGTGTGCAGGGCTAGAAGTAATGTAGAATAGGTAGTGTGGTGTTGGTGTGTGAAAACTAGGATAAAAGGGTGGTGGTGGGTTTATACCGTAAGTTATAGATGATTGAAGGTACAAGTTCTTTGGGTATTTGAAGGATAAGGAGGGTAAAAGGGAAAAGGAAATGTTGAATGTTGCGGTCAGCAAAGTAGTGATAAAAGAGATTCTCACAAAAGAGTACGACATGCAACATTAATTCCGAGAGAAGAAAGAGAGAGGAAATGGACTGGGCGTAGGGTAAAGTTAACTAAGGAAGAGAGATGCAGAATGAAAGGGTTACTCAAATACATGGCATCAGAAAGAGAAAGTGCACAAGGACCTTTTCTTCTCATGCATATACTATATCATTCGCAGGGTTCTGTGGTGCCAATCAGATTAGTTGCTATCCAATTGCACTTTTTTCTGTTCACTCCTTATGCTCGTTTAGGCAATTTTCTTTAGATCTCCTGTTCAAACCAACACAATCCAATACCTTTGCTTTATCTACAAACTTCAAAAGCCTCCCTGTGTTCACATTATTAATCACGACAATGCTACGCTTCTAACTAACCAATACTAGATTCTAGTTAAGGTGGTCATATACCAACCTATTTAACTAAGTGTTCTTGTTCTTAAACAAAAACACATACTATCTTTTACCATTTATTTGGGACACGAGGCCCAAACACGTTGTATTAGTAGATATTCTTATGGGATTTCATGCACTGTTATAAGAAAAAATTGTTTTTTATGTTTCCTTCCTTATTAAACATGAAAAGTTCCGGTGATGGATTTTTTTTTGGGTGTGTGGGGATGGCTATGATTTATGAGTTGGTGGTTTAATTGGGTTGGTATTAAAAAGAAAAAAATATATTTATTTTTAAATATTAAAATATTTGAATAATATTTTAAATAACCTATGAGATGACAATCACAGTAAAATCAAGAACCAATATTTTTGTCATAATCACCACTAATATATATGATGAATTGTTTCCTAGAAAGTGTTCGTATAGTCTAAAAAAACATTACTAATATTACATGGTTTTTGTCATGCTATTGAACAAAATATAAATGAAAAAGTTACACTTTTTTTCGTGCTAATTTAGAAAGACTTGTTTATAAGATGGTTTTTTGAGTAATTTATTATAAAGATAATAATTAAAGATTAAAATATTTATTGTATATAATTGTATATAACTTGACAATCAAATTAATTAAAATCAAAGTATTCAAATATTGTTAAACAACATTCTAACATTTAAAAATATGAAATTATGAACTTATATAATTAAGAGTAATAAATAATTATTAAAAAGATTTAAAAAAATTGTAAAAAAATATTAATAGGTTAAGTGGGTCAACACACCTTCAATCCTGCTCAATCCCGTGGATTTAGTGAACCGGGTTGAGTTCAACCCATTTTCGAAAAAACTTAATTTTTTTCAATCAAACCCGACTCAAACCCGTGGTGAGTCGAATTGACTCACGGATTAAAACACATTTTGATATATCTAATCATAGATTATAATTTATTTTATAAAACTAATAGAAACACATGTTTAAGCTCACGCGTTTCTACATTTTTTGTTATAACAAAATATAAAATTATTATTATTATTATTATTATTATTATTGTAATGTTTTGTGGGTCTCTTGCTTTAATAAATGTCTAGTTTTTTATAAATCCAAAAATCTAACAATTATATAAAAGTAAACTGAATTAACCTATTTTCAAACTCGCCTTTATCATGACAGCTTCTGCTTATCGCCTATTTTTGGCTATCAACAGTGAGATGGACAAGGATGTTTGGTACTTTGTTTTTCTTTTTTTCTTTCCTTCCAAAATGCAAGTGTCCGTATGTAAAAATTTGAAGTGTACAGTGCGGCATTATTATTTGTTTGTGATTTCACTTATATTAATTCTCAAACTTGCTTATGACTTTAAACTCGGGATTTGTGGCTGATCTTAGACCTTGATAATCAAAATTTGCTAGCATATTCTCCACATACACAAAATTTTGAATATGCTTTATTGGCTTTTATTTCCCTCCCCAAACAAAATTTCACCCTATCGACTTTGTGAATAAAATGTTAAGTCGTTATACTCCATGTTAGCATGACGATGATTGTAATTAGCAGATATGACATGAAAAAAAGAAGTGCTTATATTATTATAAGGAAGTTATTAGATAGTCCACTGTTATCGGCGAAAAAATTTTCATCAGAAAGTTAGCAGTGGCGGAAGTTAAAATTTCTTAAAGATAATATAAAAATAAAAAAATAAAAAACAAAAATTTAATGTAAAAGAATAAATGGACTAGTTCATTAACCAGTGGGCTAGTTCATTAATAAGAGAACAAGAATTGTTCCTTTTTTTTCTCTGTTTTATTTCTTTCCTTTTTTTATTATTGTGTATATTTGTATGAACAATGAATTCTTAATATAAAAGAATAATAAAGTTTTATGATTTTTTTTACCAAAAAATTATTTTTGAACAAACAAATTATAAAAGCATTTGTACTGCAGGAGCACAATACGCTGCTTTTCGGGGGGTTATACAAGCTCCCACCATCTTCATCATAGCCAAAATTGGCAACTTGCAGTTTAAAATGTAAGGAGAAAATACATATCATTCCTCATCATATCCAAAACTATATCATCCCTACCTAGACAAATAAAGTAATTAGAAAAAACAACAAAATTCATGGTAAAAAAATCATAGATTTTTTTTTTTATGGGCATCTTATCTTTAGATGCACTTAATAACTATAGCAGTTTGGTTTCTTTATATCTACAAAGACATTATCTTTAGAGACACGATATAATACACAAAAAGGGTCTTTTTAAAACGAATTTGGATTTTCTGATGAGTTAAAAAGAATCGGTAGACAATCTCAACTACTCTATAACTAATCCTGAGGGACTAAGTGATGGTATTGAAGAAGCATTACAGCAATGCCTTATTTTGATATAAGAGAAAAATATTGCAGAAATAAGGAACGTGCAACTAGGGAGGATAAGATATCCTCCAAAACATCGAAACTGTACACATGAGATCTTGGATTCTTGGTCATGCATCTTGGCCGTTGCAGATGAGAATTGCTGATCATGTAATCATGTTTTTCTTTGCCAATGGGAGAGGACGTAACGTAAACTATAGCATTTAATGGTGCATGTACTTTAAGTGGCTCCTGAAACACAAACATATAGCTAGCCATTGCCCCATGAACTTGTGCTAAAAAATAGTGTAGCTCTGTAACTGCTGCCTTGTACTCTTTTGTGTTTTCCAAGAGAAAAAACATGGCAATGGAGAATAAAATTATTGAATAGTAGGAATATTGTAACCTCATTTGGTCTAATTTGAAATCAAATCTGCACATTAATATATAAATTTTTTGGAATGCAACTCCAAGCATTTTTAATTAACACAGTTGGAAAGGAATATAAATCAACAGAAGAGGGGTTTGGAAGAAAACCTTAAAATGTTTATTTTGTGATACGAGGAGAACCAAATTTATACTACTACCTAGAGCTTCTTGCATTGTTTAATTCATCAGTGTGGCTCTCACAAAAAGCTGAAAAAGTCTTGCGCATATGGAACTATGTTTGTGGCGAAATGTGCATCAGAAAGTGACAGGATGCATACCCATCACTGCAGCCATAAACAAAACAATCACAAATCTGCATCATACTGCAGACATAAAGAAAACAAGTCCAACGTACGTAGCCGGCAGACGGCCAATCCAAGAAGCATAACAGCATATGTTCCATAGAATATTCTTTATCCGGAGATGATGTGACAAAAAATAAGCTAACAACATAGGATAATTTGATATTAAAATGAGTGTCCTTATTATTATTATTACATCTGATTCCATGTATATAAGAGGATAGGAAGGCAAACATTGAACAAGAAAGTAGAAGCAAAATGAGTGAGCGCAAAGTAGTTCTAGTGACTGGGTGTGGCAAAGGTGGCATCGGCTACGAATACTGTAAGGCATTTGCTGAGAAAAAATGCCACGTTTTTGCCTCTGACATCTCAGCACGGATGCAAGACATGTCAGAGTTGCAGTCAGATAACATAGAGACATTGGAGCTTGATGTGTGTTGTGATGAGAGCGTGTCTTCGGCTGTTGCGAATGTTATATCAAAACATGGTCGCATAGATATATTGGTTAATAATGCTGGAATAGGTAGCACTGGGCCATTGGCCGAGTTGGCACTAGATAGAATTAGAAAGGCTTGGGAAATCAACACACTAGGGCAACTAAGAATGGTGCAGCATGTGGTGCCTCACATGGCTATGAGAAGAAGTGGTAGTATAGTAAATGTTGGAAGCGTGGTAGGGGAAGTTGCAACCCCTTGGGCAGGGTCTTATTGTGGTAGCAAAGCTGCAGTGCATGCCATGTCAAACAGTTTGCGGCTAGAACTCAGGCCTTTTGGGATCAACGTAGTTCTTGTTTTGCCAGCCTCTGTGAGATCAAACTTTGGGAGGGCCAATACGGAGAGATTGGGTAATTATGAGTGGAAGCTTTATAAGGACTTTAAAGAGGCGATTGAAGAACGAGGTAGAGCTTCTCAGGGTGACAAAGCAACGGATGGTAGAGTTTTTGCAAGACATGTGGTTAAAAAGGTTTTACGCCCTAAACCACCAAAGCAAATTGCTTTTGGTCACATGACAGCTTTGTTTGCCTTCCTCTCATGGTCTCCCCTCTGGGTGAGAGATCAATTTTTCGCATCCCGTTTTGGCCTAACCAAGAAAGTTTAAGGTTTTGGTTCAAGTAATAGTGATGATGTATTCTTTTTTTAGTGTTAATTAAATGGATGGTTTGATGTTGTAAGAGTATCTTACATCTTATTCTCTCAATTCAAAAGTGACATGTACCATTAATCAAAAGTTCAGATTAGTATTTAAAATAAGGGTTAAATATGTTTTTAGTCACTCAAATTTTAGTGAATTTTAAAATTAGTCTCTCTTCGAAATTTTATACCAATTTAGTCTTTTATCTTTAGAAATGCATGAATTTAGTCCTTCTTACTAAATTTTGTTAAGTTTATTTGACATTTTAAACATATTTTATGGTAATATTTGAGTTAACATTGAAACGAAAATATGTCAAATAGTGTAAATAATTCAAATATTATCATAAAATGCGTTTAAAATGTCAAATAAACTTAACAAAATTTGGTAATTAAGAAAAACTAAATCCATACATTTCTAAATATGAAGGACCAAATTGGAATAAAGTTTCGAACAGAACAGAGACTAATTTCAAAATTTACTTAAACTTAAGAAACAAAAATATATTTAACCCTTAAAATAAATTCAAACATATATATATATATATATATATATATATATATATATATATATATATATATAT
>Ga0099823_1006871_pt1 | contig 11530 bp, 9 predicted proteins | sample CowpearedBW_FD_76831 | JGI IMG/M metagenome (GOLD analysis project Ga0099823, IMG submission 76831) | Root nodule microbial communities of legume samples collected from California, USA - Cow pea red BW | ecosystem: Host-associated > Plants > Roots > Nodule | place: USA: California | collected... | reverse complement strand
TATATGATACATAATTAAATGTGTTAGGGCCATTATTTATAAAGCCAAATAATAAAGTGATCTGACTAAATTAAAGATTTGGCTAAAGGCATATGTCATGAAAATAAATATTGTGTAGAGACCGGTTAGTAATTTCTAATTTGATGAGGGGCCAAATTAGAAATACTAAAACTTAAGTAATTTAGTTTATAAATGGTTGTGGTCCCCTTCTGAGAGCACACACAGAGTTATAACGTACTTTTCCTATTCCTTTCTCCCTATCCCCATCAAAAGAGAAAACCAAAGGAAAATAAAGGTGCTCTACAGGAGGAAGATCACTGTATCATTAGTGCTCTCTAACATTATCGTTATGGCCAATTCAGGTACGCTTCCGTTTACCTTTTACTACATGATTATCAATATCCCATTGTGTATGAGTTTATGATTGATTATTAGGATCATATTCTGCATTTATGCTTACACTTCAATGTATTGTAATTTTTTTAAATTTTAGTTGAAGTCGTGTCGAGCTAGCATGACATTATAAGAAAATCATGATTTACCAACTAGTTATTACCTACGAATACAAATTCGTAGACAAATTGAACATTACATACGATATTATCTTCCTAATATAATCCATAAGTAATATGAACATTACATATGGATATTACCTACCGATTATAATTCATAGATAAATTAAATACTATATAAAGATATTACATATAGATTGTAATTAAATTATTTTAAATATTTTTATAAATTAAAAATTAAAAAATATTTAATTTTGTTTTATTTTTATTTTTCTCTCATTTTTTATTATTTCCCTCATTTTCTTCCTTTTAAACCTTACACCTAACTTGTAGATTACCTATTGTGACCTCTTCCAAATGAAGTCATAATCATGTTGGTACAACTAATATGTCAATTGGGTGGGTATGATATAAGTAGTAGCTCTCTCGTACCCTACCCGTTAGATAAATATCTGCCTTGTACTCGTTTTTCATATTTGTGCTAGTATTCGTTATGCAAATACCCACATATTTTATTAATATCACGGATATTTGCGGATACGTTCATGTATTTACAAAAAAAAAAAATTAAGTCTAAAAATATCTAACAAAATATTTTGCCATAAATTCAAATAAAATAAAATAAAATAAAATAAAATACATCACTATCATAAGTTTCTAACGAAGTCCAAATCAACTCAATTTCATGCAAGTCTAAATAAAATTATAAAAGTAAATATGAAATCACATTCAACACAATATAAGTTCTTTAATAAGTGCTTTGATACTATGGTAAATTAAAGTTTAGCGGGTACACATGTCCAGAGGTATAGATACTATGATACATGTACCCACCCGTTAACATGCAGGTATAAAAAATACTTATATCTGTTATACGCTGATATCCATTTATAATATTCATTTCTTAACCGTTATTGATTTTATCCGTAGATACCCACGGGTTCAGATTTTTTTTATATCCTCACACACAACTTATCCATTTTTATAGTGTTTTTTTTTTATTTACACCATTTCAATAATTAAAAAAAAAGAATTGCACTACTTTAGTGCCAACAGGGACCTTAGTCATTCGAAGGAGGAGCCTTGAGAAGTGTTAGAAAAAGCTCATATAAGAAAGTGAATTATTATAAACACCTAGACAATCACACTTGAAAATAGAGCACAATAGAGGGGAAATAGGAGTGGTCCACTACTGTTGCAGCTGCCCTTACTCCTTATGATTTTCACAACAATTGTTTATCATCACTTTCACTCCCCAACCACAATTTCAAACTCACTCCCCAATCTTCGGACCCCATGTGTTCCAGTTGAGATCATAATCAGAATGACACCAATTTCTTTTCCCTTTTTCCTTTCCCCCATAGCCTTTGATTTTGACACCTCCTCACTTCTCATGTGCTTCTTGCCCTAATTCTACTTCCTTCACTTTCTTTTCCCAAAATAAGCACTCTACAAATATATATTATATGATGAAAAATTTATATTTAACTTACACCCTATGTAAAAATATGGCAAATCAACAATATTTACAGTTTCAACCACATGATTATTGTATCAACTAATGAGGGGGGGAAAATGCATCATCATTCCCTCACTCGTTCTATCTGTCTCACACAACTACAGTCCACAGATATTTGTTTCTCTTATCCCTACATTATCTTCTTACATTTGGGAACGTGCCATCGTGCTTAATTTTCCCCCCTTGGTACAGAAGTTGCATGTTTCACCAAATAACACATAGTATCAAATATATATCATTTCTTAGACTAACATTATCTTCACATGTACTTGTTAAGAATGTTGTGATTGTTATCTGCATCAATGAACAGGAGTTAAGAACTGTTAGCAAATGGGGATTAAGGGAAAACACTGTAGCTTTATAGCAATTTAATTTGAGGTTGGATAAGTTGTGTGCATGATGAGATTGCACGACACGACGTGTCGTTACTGCATTTCCCTTTCCATATATTCCTGGGAAAGATTATGACTCTTGATGAACATTTCCAATGTCGTTAGTAATGATCTTTCCTTTCCACACATTCCTGGGAAAGATTATGACTCTAGAGAAACATTTTCTAGGAAACGGAAACAGTGTGTAAATGTGTACACGTGGGAACACGTAATCTTAATAATTATGTGTTTGGAACAGTTGTGAAATTCCTCCTTTTTCACCAACACACTGTTAATTCCTTACTATACAAACATGTGATGTGAGAGTGAGAGTGAGATATACTAGTGCACTACAGAACCATCCCATGAATGAATAATTGGTTGCCTGTAATTAATGTGTTCATCATGGCTAAATCTGTGTGCCTACCTTTTTGTACTTTTTAATTCCATATTTAAGTAATAAGAAAAAACTCCTTCATCATATGTATATATGTATATTGACACTTTCAACCGAAATCACTGTACATTGTTGTTTAAAAAACACCAGACATGTAACTAGCAGTTATGTTATTTATTTACAGTAAGATTCATGTCTGTTTTATGATATAAATTTGTTTTATCAATTAATTTTAAAATTTATTCAACTTTATCAAATGGACCTGTAAAATGAAATTTATATATGTGAATTTATTTTTTCTAAGTGATGTGAAATTTGTACCAAATAAAAACTTATTAAGAGAAAAGGCACTTTGTATTTTTCCTTAAAAACCCTATACCTGGTCCCTCATAGTTAATCGAAGCAAATTTTGTTGTAGTTGGGCCATGGGGGAAAAAACAGAAAAGAAGTAGTGTTTTTTTTAGTGGGAGTGGACTACTGAAGGCACATGGTAGTGTTCCAAATTCGATGTTTGGAGGAATAGGCAAGTTCCAAATCGGTGTGCGATCCAATGTGATGGATAAAAATGAGTGCATGTGGGTTTATGTATGATTAATAAAATGGCCCTAATGATTAGAGGACATATAAACTTGGACTGTGCAATCTTGCTTTCGGAAAGATAATTCATCAGAATAATACTTTAATAAGAGTCACTCATTGTTATAGCTCTTGAAGGCTTCTCAGTGCTACCAAGAGGGGGTGTCACAATTTACACAAGATTCTGATTCTGCTTTATAGCAGAATCATTTGTGTTACACTCACTGTTATGCCAACAACACCAGCCACCCTATCCAATACAATTTAAAAAATAAAAATTCTCAAACACCAAGAGGGGCCCTTCTCAGTGTTGAATAATGCAATCTAATGTGATGGTTTTAACAAGATTCTGGGTGACTCTCCTCCTTGGTAAACGGTATATTTTTCTTCACAATTAGTGCTGAGTATCTGTTATTACCATCTGCATGATCCCAGAATATTTTTGAAGAATTTGGAAGGTGTTGTAGCAGAAATGAGTAATTTCATTGTTGGTCCAAACATGAGATTCTTGAAATTGTGGGGTTTGGGGAGGAAAAACATCGTGGGTGGGCCACTGGGGCAAGCGAAAAAATTGCAGTCCGTGATACAAAAGGGATGAGGACGTGCAGCTGCAGAATAACAAGATTAGGAGCAATAGTATAACGTCCAAATGCAAAACTGTGACAAGGGAATCTTAATGGCGCCAACTGTATAGGACTCTCTAATTATTGTAGTCAATGGAAAGAAGAAAAAATTCAAAAACATCATGCTGAGAAATTTAAAAAAAATATAACAAAAAAGTTGTTTTCGTAACCATAACTATAGCACAAACCAATTTTGTAGAGTTGAATTAGGTTAAAAATTCATTTTTTAATATAATCGGAGTGATCGATTAGAGTCGCCAGTTTTATAATTCCTCCTGATTTTATAAAATTGAGTTAGGTTAAAGTCTACTTTTTAACATTGTATCAAAATCATAGATTAGAACCATCTCATTTTATAAATCGGTTTTATAACCTTAAATTATGCTTAAAGTCCATGTGTTAACTAACAAGAAGCATTTCCAAGATTTATTAAGAACGTAGTGAGGAATTATTATAGCAATTATGTGATGAGCATTAAGAAGGGCACCCAAAAAAGTAGAAAAAAAAAGAATACTTGCTTTTGTTTTAGAACCACTTGGTGGAACGCTAGATCTACCAATTTTACTTCTACCAGCTTAGAAGAATGCATTTTGGAATCAAACTGAGAAAAAGATTGGCAGAATGTTTTTATTCGATCAAGTGGGTCGAGTCATCTGCACAACATTTTCCTTTCAAGAATTTAAAATTTTCAGCATCTGAATTGTTTACTCTCTTGTGGGTTTTGTGTCATCAAAGTCTAACATATTCGTATTATATTGGTGTCAGGGTAACTGATATGCCGGATAATTCCACTGGATATGAATAGAATCGGAATGAGCTAAAAACTACACAAATAGAATGATATTCCCAATTTTTAATGTAATGTGTCATTCCCATTTAATGATTTGATGATGACTTTAGGATGAAATTATTTCTAGGCCCTTCAATGGAATTAATGCATAATGGAATGAGATGTAACTTTTTTGAAAACTACACATGCTTTTAGCTCTGCAAATTAATTTGAAGCATGGTAAAGTGTATATAGAAAAAATTTGACTTCTTATTAGACGAAGAACAACTTGTGAAATTTTGCTTGCATATGTAAATCGAGATGTGAATTTGGCCAATAACTCACGAGTCAGTCCTAGCCCAAACTTCACTAAAGCTCTTTTTAAAGGATTCTTATTTGGATCGACGGGCTGACCCACGTCAATGGCCGAGATGGGCTAGGTTGTGTTAATGGTCGACACGGGTCTATCCTGGGCCGATTGACGGTACGACAAGGCCGGTCCAATGGCCTCAATAGGTCGTCTCTATCGATGACCAAGAAAGACTAGCCTGAACCGATGGCCAAATTGGGTCCTGTCATGTCAACGATCAAAATAGGTTGGTATGACTCGACGAACAAAACAGGTTGGCTTTGACTAGCAGATAGGAGAGGTTGGTTTGGGCCGATCGACAAAACTGGTCGGCTTAGGCCAACAGGCGAGAAGAGCCAACCTGAGTCAACCACTAGGATGTGATTGGTAAGGCTGACAATCGAGATGGATTCGGTCAGGCCAAAGGTTGAGGTGGGCCAAAGGTTGTGACAAGCCTGGTCAGGTCGACGCCCGAGATGATCAAGGACAAGCTGATGGTTGACATGGGCCGGTTTGGATCAACAACCGAGATAGGTCGGCCTGGGCCGACAGCCTAAATAAGTTTGTTTGTGTCGATAACTAAAATGAGTGGGCTCGGGTCGTCGATAGAGACGAGTCGGCCCGGGGTAAAGATACCACATTGGGCCAATGTCAGTGACGGGCGAGCCCGTCTTAACCTCCGAGGAGGTCCGACATTAGAGATGCTAGATCGACACAACGTAGAAGACCTAAACCGAAAGTTTAACAATAAATTTTTCATGTTTATGAAAAAAACTTATAGCTTGACCTTGGCCCATAAGACTTTTGTTGGGTTTGTCATCTTGTGGACTTCTCTTCTAGGAGAGTTTTTGGTCTGGACTATTTGGCTCAAATCGACGTGGGTCACGGCCAAACCTATAAAATGGTAAAATTGATAGCTCTACCTATAAAAGATTGTGGATAAAGTTAATCCAAAGGGCCAATATACCCCTTCATAAGAAAAATTAAAAAAATTGAACTGGAAACATTAGGAAAATAGAAACAAAAAATTGGTTTATAATTCTAAAAAAGAAATACAACAAATTTGGTTAAAGGCATGGAAAATAGAGAGGGCAAGCATGGAAAATAATATAACGGCACAGTAGCCTAATCGAGAATAACACAAAAAAGCGATATTTGATGTTCTATACAAGCTTCTTTTTTTTAATTATATTTTTTGTGTCTATTTTGTTGGAAAATCTCAAATAGGTTTCTTTTTTTTATGCGTCTTAATTTGGTTTTTGTTTTGGAAAATTTAAAGTAATCAGGTCCTCTTCATAAGAATTGTACTAACAATATTAAAGAAAAGAAGTGTCACGTGTCAATTCAGGGTCTTTGTTTTTTTTAAGAAATAAACATTTTCCGCATATCAAGTTGACTAAGAGTTAAAAATTAATTTTAGTAAAAATATTCAAGTAACATTTATATAAAAATTAATTTTTGTATCAATTTGATAAGATGAAATTGCTCCATTAAAAAGAATAGATAGACAAAATAAAAATATTTTATGTCATATATGTTTTTGGGATATTGACTTCGTTTTTTATTGATGAATTCAGTGACCATTTGGGCAAGGTTTCATCGACATTCCACCATAATATTTATTAAATATTTACAGGGAACTTAATAAGAATTGTGACGATTGATACTCACCGATAAAATAAAGGGGAAAGCGCAAATTAATCTCTTTACGTTTGCATCATGTGTGTGAAACAACAACCACTTTGTATCTAAACTTAAAAGAGTAGTATCTTGATTCTTATGGTTTTTCTTCTTGTTGTCATAAGTTTTCTCTACCCCGATCAAATCATTGATTAATCTCATTTCATTTGTGATATTGTTAGTGTCTTGCTTAGCGAGTTTTCACATATAACAAAGACCAAAAACAGAATTCACCACTAAATAAATCGTCCCCACATGATGTTATTGTAATATATCTAATTACTACAGTGTGTTACAGTAATGTATCTAACTACTACATCAACTCATTGGATTGATTCTTAAGGTCTTTACATTGTGGAAAAAACCTTTATTAAATTTTCAATTAAATATTAATAGCACCTGTTAAATGTAGGGTGTTCATGGCTTCCGTAGCATGTTAATTCAACCGACAGAAGCATCTTGATTTGAATTAGGATGATATTTGGATAGTATCTAAACCAAACCGTTCAAACCCACTGTCTTTGGGTTCAAGTAATGCATTTTTAACTAGCAAACATAACGACCAAATCACTTATGTGGTACTTTATTTGTAAACTATCATACAAAAAAGAACATATCTGAATATTGTGTTGTATGTGAGCACATTAGGGTACAACAAAATCAATCACAAATACAAAAGAATAATTAAACTCCTAAATTGTTGTAACAACAACACTTATTTATGGGGATAATTATTTCAAATATAACACTCCTCTCCAGGTTAAAGCACAATCTTGCTAAAATGTAATCATGATGAAAGCTTCCAAGAACTTGCTGAGAATGTCGGTCAACCAGTCATTAGAGTTGACAAAGTCACTTATAAATTCCTCTTAAAATAGATTTTTTTCTTAGTAGCAATCTATCTGTGTTTGGCCCGATCAAGAAAGATTGGATTTGATGTATTGCCTATCAGAAATACAACTTGATTGTCACATATAAATTTCATATATTGAATGTCTCCTAATTTAGCCACGTACTTGCATGCAAACGATACCGTAGCACAATTTTCAACCACAAATATGTTATGCTTCTTTCTCCTCAATTAAACGAAATTTCCTCCCATAAGACCACATTACCTAGAAGTGGGTCTCTTGTATGATCATGATACTGCCAAAATCATATTAGAGTAACAAGTAATTTTGGCATTTCCTTTATTTTCTTATATATATGTACCAAACAATATGAATGACAACATCTAACTGATTATCACAAGTGAAATTAAGAAAGTGACTTACCACTAACTATAAAGGTGATGCCAGGTATGGTGACAATGAGATGGTTGAGTTTTCCTACGAAACGGCCCCTTTAACCTTGTTGAAGATTGACATTGGGACCCAAGTATAACTGAGATGGCAATCAAGAACATCAGTCTCAGAATATCGAAGCATATTTTATTGGGTAATGCAAATAAGAAAAGCATTGGACAATTTCACAAGTATTTGAGGGTCCTAAGTCTTTTGTCTAAAACTAAATGAAGAGGTGAGTTTTGAGTCTTTATTATGTCATTTACTAGTGATTATGTCATCAACGTAGATGACATAATAAATGCACCGCCAGTGAATGGAGAAAATAGAGTGATCAACTTTACATCGAGTTATGGTGAAATGTATTAAGGCGGAGATAAAACAGCCAAACTACTAGGCATGATGAGACCACTTCAAACCTCTGGGAGAATGACAAAGCAAACAACAAGACAAGACTCACCAAAAACACTAAAACGTGATACTAATACGGATAAACTTCATGCAACTTACCATGTAACAAGGCATATTTAATATACAACTAGTGTAGAAGTTAAAGGAAGTCTATTAGAGCAGATGATTTAATTGAAAACCGTTTGATCCAATCTTTACTGTATAAACCCAAGCCATTACTAGTCGTGTCAGGAGTTAAGGGAACAAGCTCCCAAATGCCAATGGAGTGTAAAGCTCTCATACCATCCAACATTGCCAAGCACCAATATGGTTAGTTGTGGCTTCATATGTAAACTTAAGAATAGACGCAAAATTTAAAGAAGAGACAGAGTAGGTGTAATGTTACTGGAATGTGTTTTCGTTGTTGGCAAGTAATCAATGGAGGTGGAGCAAAAGCAAAAATTGGAGCCAAACCAATAGGTCCACTATACAAAGGTTTTGTAGTGATTATCATCAGGTACAGTGAAGGAGAGGGGGCAGGTCTCAAAAAAAATAGTAACTCGGTAAAGACTATATTGTTGAAGTTGAGGTAAAAAAACTATGATAACCCTTTTGGAGATCTGAGTAACCTAAAAATAAATGCATTCGAGAGATTTGATAGAAAGTTTAAAAATACCTTATTTAAGGTCATGGCCAAAACATGTGAAACTAAATATAAGGAGAGAAACAAGGTAAAAAGTCTATCTGCAATACAAGACATAATAGGAACCTGATTGAAAAAAACAAAAGTGAAGAAACGTTTGGACAAGATGACATGTGAGAAATGCATCATCCCAAAAGTGAAGAGGAACATAATGATGACTTAAGGTACAAGTAATTTCAACCAAGTATCGATTCTTTCTTTTGACAATACCATTAAGTACAATGAAAAAGATGGGGCAGGTGTTGAAAAGGGTAACGCCAGCCAAGATAATATGTTTTTGCAGTTGATGTGCAAAACAATGACAGTCCTTTCACAGTGTGAGTACCCCAAACAATACATTTGATGGTAGAGCTTATTATTTCTTGGTTTGAGGTCATGACCAAAACATGTTAAACTAAAAGACAAGGAGAGAAGGATAAAAATTCTATTGGGAATACAAGAGAGATTAGGAAATCTGACTGTGATGAACTAGTGTTGATAAGATAACATTCGATAGAACAAGACAACCTTCTATTATAAGAGAATGAATAAGAAAATTTATGCGTAATAATTAATGGTGGGCAGCTGTCAGAGACTATTATTAAAGGAAGTTGTTAGTAGTTGTGGATGGGAGAATACAACTGAATAGTTTTGTGTCGGAGGGTTTAGGTTCCTCGAAATATCTAGAAGCAATTCAAGTGAGAACTGTTCGGTTTGAGGAAGTTTTTTTATACAAATAAAGACCTTCTTGTTTCTTTGATTACTGTTTCTTGGTCTTATTAAACTGATCCCAGCTCTATCACGTGTCTTGAGAAACAGATCACACCAAAAGTGAAGAACATCATGCTGGATTATGGTTCAAACAATTCCAACCAAGTATTGATTGGCATCACCATTTTGTTGTTCTGTGAATGCAAAACGTTAGATGAATAATACTTAGGTCAAAAGGACTAAAACATGAAAAACAAATTTTCACAAGCATTGTAAATGTGTAAAAGTAAAAGATACACCTTTTTAAAGGTCAAGGACTAAAAGGGACGTGACAAATTTGAAGGTGCTAATTTTCCCTTTTCCCTACAATATAATAGTTAATTTGACTATCACACACAATCAATCATTGCAATATGGAAAACTGAATTTTGTCCAAGTTCAATCCTGTGTTTTGGGTTCAGTGAGGGGAAAGAAATATCACGAACCACTTCGGAAATAAGACATTTTCACATAAATTCCAGCTACTACTATGAAATATAATATTGATAATGCACTTAGATAATATGCAGCCCAAGATCATACTTCATACCCTAGTTCTTTAATAATTCAAAAAGAGCATCTAATCCAATAAATATAACATAATACGTCAATAATGGGAAAAGAAAAATGAAAAAAAAAAACTTACAAGGGGACGTTGGAAAGGAAGTCATTGGTTGGTCATACAGCTTTCCTAAAACTTGAAACAGCCGACATGAGATGCAGAAAGAGATGAAAGATGCTTGGCAACCACACAAGCTACTCTCAGAAAACCAAATAAGCAACTAAAACACGAAATTAATTGACTACACAATCCAGTAGGCAACCCCTAAACTTGAGCAACTTAATTGCTCAACAAAACACTTTCATCATCACAAAAGATGATATAAAGAAAATTGTATCAAAATAAAACCTTTTTGGGTTTTGTTCCTTCAACTTGTCAAACATAATTTCGGACATAAATTCCTGCCGATACCTTAGGCAAACTGTTTGTCTGACAGTGAAAATGATACTTGATACAAACTCAGATATGTACTTGATGATTAAACAAAATACAGAACCAGAACTAATAATATGAGCTTTAAACAAATAAAGCGTAAAGGAAATTCTGAAAAAGAAAAGATATTAGAGAAGGTGGCTTCTCTGCCCTAGTGGCCTCATCCACACCGCTACCCTTTCCCTAAAAAGGGCATACTCCTTGTAGCACCAATGGATTCAATAAGTTCTTGCCTATAACCATGTCCGCTTAATAGAAACTATTAGATATAACGGGCTTATGCCTATCTCTTTGTATTTTTTTGTTATAAATACATAACTTTGTGTGCTCTACACACATTAGGGATTTGCCTGTACTTCTCTTTTATTTTAACATTGTCTGTAGAGCTAGGTTAAATCCTTGCCTCCTACGTAAACCCTCTGTTCCTCGTGCTAAATTTTTCGTCTGGAAATTGTTCATCTTTTTTTTAATTTCTGGCATTGTTCTTAGGTGTTATTTTTCCAGTCATCGTTTTTTGCCACCAATGTACTACCACCGCCCTGTCTATTCCCCCTATTGTGCCATCATCCTTGTCACTATCGCGTCTGGACTCGCAATACCACAGTTGTGATTGTCCCAGCTAGGCAACCTCCACG
>Ga0099823_1006869_pt1 | contig 11531 bp, 9 predicted proteins | sample CowpearedBW_FD_76831 | JGI IMG/M metagenome (GOLD analysis project Ga0099823, IMG submission 76831) | Root nodule microbial communities of legume samples collected from California, USA - Cow pea red BW | ecosystem: Host-associated > Plants > Roots > Nodule | place: USA: California | collected... | reverse complement strand
CATAACATAAGCCACAACACAACACAGAGCTGGTACCTTTCTGCCTCATTCCCGCCAAAACCTTCTTCAGTTAACCTATACACAAACCCTTTCTGAGCACACAAACTGAAACCCGATTCTCTCTCTCGCTTCTTTGTACCACCAATCAAACTCCAACAATGGACGTAGAGGATATGGAAATGGATATTCCGCTCCCTGATGAACTCGAGTTTCTGGAATCAAATTTTCACGAACCCGAGCAAAATCAAGAAGAAGAAGAAGATCATCATTATCACTTCGCAGACCTTGAACCCCCGGCTGAACCGTACTCTCCACAACCGCCGCCAGATCTCGAGGCTCCTTCGGTGGATATCGAATCCAGCGGTCACAAGCGGTCGCGTTCGAGTTCACTTCCCGAAGAGGAAAAGAGAGCGAAAGTTAGGGTTACCGTCCAGGAGGATTCCTCCACCGAGGAGGCCGCCGACGAGGATTGGCTACGCTACTCTCCTCCGCCGCAGGAGCCGGCGGTGCAGGAAACAACGTTTGCGAAGGAGAAGACATTGTCGAGATTCGCCTCGGAGATTGACGGCGAGTGCATGCCGATCACCGCGCCCAACGGCGACAGGGTTTATGCGAAGCTGACTCGGTTTCAAGGAGAAGAGCGCGTGAAGACGCTCGATTGCAATGGATATTCTGCCGGTACTTTTTTCTCTTTCGAACTGTCACTCTTTCTACTTTTTTTTTATCACTTTTAGTTTTAAGATTTGAGATTAGTTTGGTGTGTTTGTTTTCTTTCAATGTTTGAGGTACATTGTTTTTAATATTTCTAAGTCTACATGAACATGAGTAATTTATTTTCATGAAGAGCTGCTTAGGGGAGAGGCTCTAATAGTTTGGTGGTTGGGATGAAACTGGTAAAAAAAAGACTAATGTTTTTTCTGAAAGAAAAAAAAAAACCTGAACTGAAAATTCTCTAATATTATTTGTGTTTATCACAATTTCAAGTCCTTAGGTAACTTTTTAACTAAGGGAGTTAATTTAATTTTTGTAAAGTAAATAGATGCATATAATCAGGGGAGATTTTGTTCCTCTAGATAAGATACTAATTGCTTATAAAAAACTATTAAATAAATAAATAAATATTCGAATTTGATTTTCAATATAAATAAATATATTCCCTTTTTTTTCCAATGCCAAAATCCGTCACCCAAACATGACTTAAGGATTAGGAAGCCTATTATTTTGGTGTGAGGTTTTGTCTTAAATTTTGATTACGAGCCTTGTTGAATACTGAGATTATTTTCATGAATTGTATTTGGTTGCAGAGCTTAGTTCAGAACCAATTAATGTTATACTTGAGAGGCTGGAGCAAGAGGCTTTTGCTAAGGTTTGGACTCAAGGTTAAGAATGTGCTTTTTGAGCTTCTAAGGGCGAAACTTGAATGAAAATTTAATTCTTTTTATGTTGTGTTGTTTGTTACTTGGAATGCATCTGAATTTGGTAATCAAATGTAGCTTTTTGATGTTAGTGATTGCTTATTCCTGTTCTTGTGATGCTGAAGGCCTTGGAAGCTAGTTCTGAAGGTCAAAGTGTTCCAGATGTTCCCGAAGCACAAATGGTTAATGAGCAACTTTGGGTTGATAAATATGCTCCGAAATCCTTCACCGAGCTTCTCAGTGATGAACAGACAAATCGTGAGGTATCTAAAGTACCATTTAGTTATGAAAATAATTTATTAGAATTGCTGCAGTTAAGGACTTCATTCTTTGGTTTTCTAGGCTTGGCTTATGTTGCCATGACTAATTTGATTGGTTGACTAGGACAGGTACTGTTATGGTTGAAGCAATGGGATTCTGTTGTGTTTGGATCTGAAATTCGAAGCACATCAGATGATGTTTTGTCTGCTTTGAAACGCCATTCTTCTATTGTCCACAATCAGAAACCTTTGAATTCAAAGTTTCCTAGGAAGAATGGAGGATCCAAATGGAGTAACGGGGGAAGGTATGTAAATTCTGTAAGTATGGATGAGAGTGGGAGTTCAAAGAGTATTCAAGATGCATGGAGTACGAAGTCAAGGAATATTGGTCCCCCAGAACAAAAGGTATTTATAAGAATCGCATGATTGTATACTCCTCCACACCCATTAATGTATCTATCATTTTTGAGAAGCAAATATGCAATGGAGTCAAATTGGTAGAATTATGCTATTATTATTTGTGTTGATTTGGAGAATAGACTCGAGACCATTTTGTCAGATTTGTAACATGATGGGCAAAGTTAACAATTTACACCACCAGGTCAGGGAGGGGTAGAATATGCATTGGTATTTGGGATTATGTATTTGGGTTATGCTTAGTATTTTGATTGTTTATAGGCACGACAGTTTCCTTATACACGTACTTACCCATTCCTTCTTCACTTGTGCAAACATAATGGTTGGGGTAACAATGAACGTATTGACTCTTTGTTTTGATGGATAATTTTGGAAAACAGTTAACTTTTTCCTCAAATTTTGAGCATTTTTTTACACTTGATGAGTTTTGATATATTGGAAAATAGTCTATCCTTTCAATTTCCATCTGAGCATTTTTTTTATCTCGTATCTTCTGATTATTTGACTGTTTTAGGAGACCAATACTTATCTTCTCTCCAAATCATATTCTAATATTCTGATGTATTGACCATGAATTGCCATATGCTGCAGTTCTCTCTAGACTAATGAATTGCCATATGCTGCAGTTCTCTCTAGACTAATGAATTGCCATTAATGGACCGTTGCTCCAAATCCAAGTTAACCAAATTCCCAACATGCATGTTTTAACGAATTCTACCTATAATTTTAATTTTGAAGCTCTGATGGACTTTTATTATTTAAGGTGTTTTAAGAAAACAAAACATACCTCCATCCCTTTATATAAGATTTTGTTGAAGGCATGTGCTGGCACACTTCATTGACAGCAAAAATTATTTTTCATCATATAAAGGTGGCATATTGAAGGGAGCCAACAATATACCTGTAGTAAGATGCATCAGGTAAAGGAACATAACTATCGTTCGTAAGCTTGCAATCTCCTACCATTGGTGAGAAAATTGGATTGGCCTCTAACATGTTGGTCTTTGAAAGCATATCCCGAAACATACTAGGACTGAGTAAGATAAAAAGAACCATTAAACTAATAACAAACTTTAATCCCAAGAAAATAACCCAAATCACCTAGTTCCTTGAGAGAAAATCCTGAATTGAGTTGCCAAATAAGAGTTTGAGTAAGATGAGTATTATTTTTGGTGGTGTTAATGTCGTCCACATAAACTATTGAGTATACGAGCAATGTGTGATTACATTTATTGGCAACATATTGAAGTTGTGATAAGGCTGCTTGTAATCTTTCTAACCAAGTTTGGGTTGCCTGCTAGGACCATTAATGGCCTTATTTAGTTTGAAAACCAAGGACATATCAACCATTTCAAATCCAGGTGGCTGACATATACCTCCTTTGTATGGAGCCCATTTGAAAAGGCATCGTTCACATGTAATTGCTTTAAGGGCCATTGATGAGAAAGAGCCAAATTAAAGATTGATCACTGCTGCAAAAGTATCATTGTAATTTAGACTGAATTGCTGATGGAAGCCTTTGGCCACAAAATAGCTTTTTCCTCTTTAATTGTGCCATCTAAGTTTTCCTTAATGTGGAAAACCCATTTACAACTAGTAGGCACATGTCTAGTAGGAATTGTTGTTAAAGCCATGTATTTGAGGAATAAAAGTAGAATATTCTGTTTGCATGCAACAATGAAGTGGGATCATCAATAAGGGCATGTTTGGTTGATTTTGTTTAACACGAGTGTTGGAAATCTCACATCAATTAGACAAAGGACAATTTACAATGTATAAGCGGGAAAAATTCTTACCTTATAAGCCATTCTTCTGAGAATGAGTTAGGCTTAAACTCACTTCCTAATATGGTATCACTTGTTATTAGGCTACTATCGAACCATCCACAAATATTTAGTCCCACACACTAGATGTCTATATCTTGGCATGAGGGAGTTGTGTTAGAGATTCCACGTCAACTAAAGATAAAGCTAATTCATAATATAAGTGGGGGCAATCCTTGTCTTTTAATTTGGTTTTGTGAGGATGAGTTTGGTTTAAACTCACTTTCATGTATTTTGAGGAATATGAGTATAATATTGTTTGCATGCAACAAACAAAGTGGGATCAACAAGGGCATGTTTCATTGATTTTGATTCAACATGAGTAAGTAATTGAGAAGGATGTAGATGTCTTTAAACTATGCTTAACATGGTGGATATTTGAATATGATAGATGTTTTGTGAAAGATGTGTATATCAGAATTTGAGGATGGAATAAGCATAGAGGAATCAACATAAACAACTTGAGAAGTAGAGGATGTAGATTCGGTTATGGTTTGTAATGATGAGTGAGGATGATTGGGGTCACAAGGAGAGGCTTATGAAGTTAGTGTAGAAGGGACAAATTGAGAGGGTGAGAAACTAGGCAAATTTGAGGTATACAAGGAAGAAGAATAGAATGAGATGATGAGTGTTGAAGATCCCACATCGACCACAAATAAAATCAAATTATAGTGTATGAGTGAAGTGCAAATATTACTTGACAAACCAGTTTTGTGAGATTGAATTGGGTATAAACCTATTTACTAAAGGATGATGAGGTTGCAATTAAAGAAGTAAAGTGGGATTAAGAAACTTGTGCTCATTGAAAACATATACTCTTTGGAAACAAAATTGTAACCGCTGGAAGACAACACTTGTCTTCTTTGTGAGAGATAAATATCATAGAAAGGCACACTCTTGGGACCTAAAGGAACATTTTTGTGTTTTTTGTAAGGCCTAAGAGAAATAAAGAACTATGTTCTTAGAAAGTAGTCAAGTTGTTTATTGATAATTTTGACAAAGTTGATTCTCGATAAAACTATGTTAAGATCTATGCGAAAGAGACTAATACCTAATTCATCAAGCCCAATAAAAATTGGTTAGTTTTGATTAGCAATGTCATAAATTTGAGTTTTATTTCAAAAGTACACAAAGTTTTATGTTTGCCATTGTTCCAATAATAATTTTTCTACATATATAAGCACAAGAATAATGGTTTTCTGTTGTCATACATATATTATTATCATTGTTCCTATAATAATTATTGTGCCTTATGTTGTTAATAGGCCAATAAATACATGTCTACTTTCATGGAAAGTGGGTGGATATCTCATTAACTAACTTTACAATAATTTAGGGTATATGGAATTTAGCAATTAATACATTTGAAATGTAAGTATCCTATAATAAATATTAAAAAGTGCTCTCTTTTGTTCTATATAAAGGATCGGAGGTGGTATTGTTATCCTTGTAGTCTTGCATTTGCATTATACTCTTTGGTTGTTTGTACATGACATAAGATGAAACCATTTGATTTATATTAATGTTTTATGATATCAATCATATTAGATGTCGGGTGTTGAATCCCATTGGTAACTAGATTTTTAAAATGGTTACAGATCCTTCTGCTATGTGGACCACCAGGTCTTGGAAAAACAACACTAGCACATGTAGCTGCCAAGCATTGTGGATATCATGTGGTAGAGGTATTTTGAATTATTTTACATGTGGATTCACAAGTCTTCAAGTTGTGAACACTTTTACTTTTTTAGAATAATTTAAATTATTTTCTAAGTAATAATTGTTTTTGTGACGTAACTATATGTATTAAGAAGTGGACTTTAAGCCTAATTCAACCTTACAAAATTGGCTTGTAAGGTGAGGTTTGCATTCACTTATATTCTATGAAATCACCTTATCCCTAGATAATGTGGGACTGCCAATACACCCCCTCCCACCAAGGTACATACATCTCAAGCATGGGACTAAACATCAATGGGTGGTCCAATAACGGTTTGATAGTGGGTGGAACAACATGCTGAACAAACAACAAACTTCCCGAACAGGCTGAATAAATATCAAATCTCGCTAGGATCGACTTTAACCCATGTCTCTGATACCATATTGAATATAGGGAATATAAGTGTGGGATTAATCTCCCTAGTATAGAAAATACACATAGGTTATTGTATTTATAGTAAAGGAGACATGGGATAAGCCCAATATACAAAATAAAGAATAATAACAAAGAAACTAAAGATAGAAGATAAAAATAAGATATCAAGGATTTGCATGAATCTTTCATTGGTGGCCATAGTGGTTACTTTAGAACATTCAAGTGAGTGGCGGGAGTGGTGTACTTGGAAGGCATGAGAAAGGACATTAAAAACTTTGTCTTGCATTGTGAGGTTTGTCAAAGGAATAAAGCCGAAGCCTTGGCTCCCACAGGGTTATTGCAGTCCTTACCAATTCCCACTCAAGTTTGGTCGGATATATCCATGGATTTCATATTGGGGTTACCCAAGGCTGAAGGGAAAGATACTATCTTTGTGATTGTTGATAGATTAACAAAGTATGCTTATTTCTTTCTATTAGCCCATCTGTACGCAATAACAAAAGTGGCACAATTATTTCTTAAGGAGGTGGTCACATTCCATGGGTTTCCTTTGACCATTGTCTCAGACCGCGATCAACTATTCTTGAGCAATTTTTGGAGGGAATTGTTTCGACAGGCAGGGACAAAGTTGAAGTTTAGTACAACTTACCATCCTCAAACGGATGGCCAAACAAAGGTAGTCAACCGCTGCCTTGGAACCTACCTATGTTGCATAACGGGAACACAACCTAAACGATGGCCCTATTGGCTACCTTGGGCAGGATTTTGGTTCAACACCAATTGTAATGCTCATCAAAGATGACTCCTTTCAAACCCCTCTATGGACGAGACCTTCCTCCCCTTATTAAGGGCATTACTATTCCTTCTAAGGTGGATAGTGTGAACTGGTTACAACAAGAGGGATGATATCTTGAACAAATTGAAAGTTAATATGTGTAAAGCTCAAGACTAGAACAAACTACAAAGAAACAAGCATTGCAGAGAAGTGGAGTACAAGGTGGGAGATTGGGTATATCTTAAGTTGCAACCCTCTAGGCATAAATCCCTAGCGAGAAGACCCAATGAGAAATTGTGTTCGCGATTTTATGGGCCCTACCAGGTGATGGATCGCATTGGCCAAGTCGCTTACAGATTGGAGTTACCTCCACACAGCAGAATACACCGGTTTTCCATGTATCACTGCTGAAAAAGGCCATTCAACCATCTACAGTACCTCAACCCTTGCCTTCGACATTGAATGAGGACCTGGTGTTAGTTGCTACTCCAAAAGAAATATTGGATGTTAGGACTACGACTCAAGGCGATCTAGAGGTTTTAATTCAGTGGCAGAATCTCATGTATCTCTAAGGAATTTCCAGAAGGTGAAACTTCATGGAAGGGGTATTGATAGATTTGGTATTGTGTATAAATGGAGGAGGAAAACAGACAATTAGAACAGTTAGGGGTTGTAATGGTAACAAACATGTATATAAGTCTATCTGAGAGCTTTGGGGGGAGTTAGTTGTGCTGTTAGTTGGGTTTGGAAAGGGTTGAGAGAAAGGTCTCTCAGAGTTCTGAGTTGTAAGCTTTCATGTGTAACCCAGGCTAGTTCCTTGTCACATTGATAAGAAATTAGTATTGATTCAATCAAGAACTATTGTTCAGGGTGTTCTTAAAATACCAGTTCTATTAAACTCACATTTGTTGTCTCTGTTCCAGTTTCAGTTTGGCCTTGTCTTTTAGTCCAATATTCCTTGGTCTTGTCTTAAGGTAAAAGTTGAATGTCATTATGCTATATTTACCTTTTTTTCTCTTTTAGGTGTTTAATTATAACACCCTGAAAGCTTTATGAGATTTACATTGAAGGAGAATGTTATAATATCTGCATAATATTCTTATGTTCTTTTCATATGTTAGAATATTTAAAGTATTATAATGATCTCTAGGGAGTGGCTTTGGTCATTGTATATCAAGATATGCTTCCTTATTTAATTGGGTCTAGATGTCTAGTATTATCATAAATAGGGGTTAGTGGTAATAGTTGTATTTCTTATCAACTCACATCAATACCAGATCCTAATTATTCATTGGCTTGCTCTCTCTTTCCTCCCATTCTACATAGATTCCTATAATTTCAACCTATACCAAACAGGAGTTTTAAATTTTGTAGATTAATGCTAGTGATGATCGTTCTACATCAACAATTGAAGCCAAGATTCTTGATGTGGTTCAAATGAACTCTGTCTTGTCTGATTCAAGGCCGAAGTGTCTGGTATCTTTTCTTTCTTTCAATATTTTCATTTTGTATATTAGTATCAATGCATAAAGGTGAAAATTCTTATCTGTTTCCATTTTCCTAGGTGGTGGATGAAATTGATGGAGCTCTTGGTGACGGTAAGGGTGCTGTGGAGGTTCTTCTAAAGATGGTTAGTGTTAGATGCAAATGTTGATCTGTCTCCTAAAGTGTGTTGTCTAAGCAAACCTACTTAATTGTAGTCATATTGAAGATTCCTTTAATATTGTCCAAGGTCTCAATTTCATCTCAATGATCAAACAAGTTTTATAGCTTGATGTTTTTGTGGTTCCAATATAATTTCATTTGTTGGTTGTGTTCACTATTCACGCATTCATCAATGAGTACAATACAAGAACATAAATTTTCTTACTAGACATGTGATAGGCTTGCTGACATTTGTATGTAACTGAATGCAATTTTTTTGTTTTGCTGGTTTTTAAAAGTAGATATACACTTTTGAGAGGGTAGAGTTGGGGATCTGAACAAAATGATTATCTGAAGTATTGTTTGTATGCATTTTGTTTTAGAATTGTACCTTTTTTAACAAATTTCCCTAGGTTGAGAGGATTGAAGCTCCTTGCCAATTGTTTCACTTGTAATTGACTAACTACCTTTAATTAAAATACAAATATTTATCACTATTATGTAGCTTCTTCTAACCAAATAAAATTATATCGGATGTTAGAGATCCCGCATCAGCTATTTCAGTTAAATGTCTTTCTAGTTCATATAGTTTAAGATTGGTATACCTACAATGAATAGGGTAGGGGAAGTTGGGATTGAGACGGAGCCCTCTTTTTTAAGGAAAAGTATAAATAACAGTAACATGGAAATTTTTTAATGAAAGTTTGTCATATGAAATCATAAATCTCTATATAAACCAAATCATGCAGATTTCTTCCGAAAGGAAGCCTGATGCGGGGAAACAAACTGTGGGCAAAGGACAACTGGAGAGAAAGTCATCAAAAAAGGGTTCAAAAACTGCTTCACTTTCAAGACCTGTGAGTTTTGGATGTTCTGATGTTCATATTGTTAGTATTGTTTACCAGACAAATCATTTGCAGTGATGATGATATTAATTGTCAATGTAGGTGATATGCATTTGTAATGACCTATATGCACCTGCCTTAAGACCATTGCGTCAGGTAGCCAAGTAAGTTTCTGATTCAGATAACTAATCTCCTAATTTTTTTAGGTGTTAAATATTTCATTCTATCTTAAATTATTTTCTTTGCATATATTTGTTGTTGTTATTTCCCACAATTTTAAAAACAAAATTCAACCGTAACAGCTGCGACTGAAGTCTTATCCTGCTATTTGAGAAAACTTTCATTGGAAATCAATTTCTTAGTTGTTAGAGAATCATGGTATCTCAGTAGTAGGAAGGATTACTGTCGGTTACTCTATTTGTGTGTCATTCCTAGTTACTAGTGTTGTATAATACTAGTTAATTTTGGAAATATTTTTTGTTTTATTTCTTTTCATTTTCTTCCTTCTTTCTATATAATTTATCTCTGCTTATATGAAATAATCGATGAAATTATTTTCTTCATGCTAATATTTTTTGTTCTCTTTAAACTGACTTCGAGTAATGTTTAAGCCATGCACCTAGAAAAACTAGTGTCCTTGCCGGTGGTCAATTGTCAACTACTCTACCAACAACATCGCTTATGTTTTTTTGGCCTTTGCTCAACGGATGCTTACAGTCAGCAGCTATCCTCAGCCAAACCCCTCCTCACTTTTTACAAACTTTTTCTTCCCATTATTACTGAAGTTAAACTGTTCCTCTGAGCTCCAACAATCTATATATAATACGTTCCTTGGCTGTGCTCAAACAAACAAGGATTCGTCCATATGGATAATCATCTTATATTCTTACACCTTTTAATATATTGAATTTCGGATGGCTTTTCTTTTGCTACACCTTTGATTCTTTATCCCTAAATACTTATCTTGTCTATAAGCTAGTATTCCTGTCTTTCCTATTTGCATTTTTTTTTTAATTTGTATGTCCAAATGTGTATATGGTCTGATTTTTGACAACAAACTTCTGTTCCATGACAGGGTTCATATATTTGTTCAACCAACAGTCAATCGTGCAGTGAGCAGGTGATGATTAGCTTGAAATAGTTCATACCTCATACATATATATCAGAAAATTGACGTTAGTAAGACTGTTGATAAAAAACCTTTTTATAGATTATATTAAGATTTAATTTAAATTAAATTAGCGAAGGAGATGATTGAAGTTATCAAGTGTTTGGACGACAATGGTGGAACAAGAATGAGATGCGAAAGAGATGGGGTTTGGGTCCATGGAAAAGAAATTAAGGAGCTTTGTGTACCATCTTAGAGAACAAGAAAATGTAAAGGGGGGTTTTCATATTTTCAACCCATCAAAAATAGTGAGCAAAGGGAGTATTTTATAGAAGCTATCTTTAGGGTACAAGAGTACCAATACAAATATCAAACTAACAAAAAAGGATAGTTTTCATAGCAAACCGATAGTACAACAAACAAGAGAATATTCTAGAATAAGGGAAAAGTAACACGGTGTTATTATTCTCCAATATTTGGGATGAGGTTCTGACAATAATTCTCTCTTAGTTAAATCTTTTTCCTTCTCATGTTCTTATGGTTGATTCTCCTTTCTTTCACCGCGTTCAAGTTTATCTTGATTATATTGATCTACACTCCTATGGTTGTGTTTATTTTCTCCAACTTTCACCTCCTGAACGTCATAGGCTATTGTATGGTTCAAAGGATTTTTTGTGTTATGATGCAACCTCTTGTCACTTTAGTATCTCTAGGAGTGTGGTTCTTTTACCATTAATATATATATATATATATATATATATATATATATATATATATTAACTCTTTTAATGATTTTGTTTCCCTCTCTTAAGTATTTTTATGTTTCTCATTCTCGGGATTTTTTCAAACCATGTCATGTTTATGTGTTGACACTAGCCTGCTGTGGCTCTTCACAACACTATGTCGTATCATACAGAGTACTTCTTACACACCTTGACCAAAGGCTCAAAATTCGGTTTCAACAGTTGAGATTAAAAACAGACAAAATATGTTTGAGGGCTTGATAAGAATCCCCTCTACTATTCTTGATATTTATATATATGATGAAGGAGATACAAAAAAGGTGAAAAACTAAAGGCTGCAGCTAGGTGCTAGGTTAGAGGTTATCCAACACTCAACCTCCTAGCCTACACATCATGATGCCTAGAT
>Ga0099823_1006866_pt1 | contig 11531 bp, 6 predicted proteins | sample CowpearedBW_FD_76831 | JGI IMG/M metagenome (GOLD analysis project Ga0099823, IMG submission 76831) | Root nodule microbial communities of legume samples collected from California, USA - Cow pea red BW | ecosystem: Host-associated > Plants > Roots > Nodule | place: USA: California | collected... | reverse complement strand
TAACTAAAAATTTTAGTATTGATTCAATTATTATTAAGTTAAATAATCTTACGGATCCATAATTAAATATATAAATTTTAAGTATATTTTGGCACCCCCATAAATATCGAGCAAGTTCCGCCAGTGGGTTTAACTAACACAAATAACAATAATTTGAAAAAGAAATTGTACAACACATCTATGGTTAAATAATATAAATAAAATAAATACATAAATGATTATAATGGATTAAGGAGATAAATGTAAATGAACAAGATGAATGTTGATGAATGAAATGAGAAAAAAAGATGTAGATGAAAAATATGTGTGTGGATAAAAAAAATGAGTGTAAATGAATGAGATGAATGTTGATAAAAGAAATGAGTGTGGAAGAAATATATGAGTGAGAGAAGATTTGTACATGAGAATGAAGAAGATGAATATGAACGAAGAAGATGAGTGTGATTAGATTTATATAAAAGGTGAGAAAAAAAATTATGAATAATGGATTTGACTTTTTTAAATTTGGGCTTTTTAGATTAAAAATAATTTACAACACATATTTAATATAAAGAACACACAAAAATTCAAAATATATAAATTAGCATTATATATATTTTAGTTTATTTTAATAGTTACCCTAGTTATTTTAGTTTTTTCAACGGTTAGCGTTTGCTTAGTGATGATAACTAAAAAAAATTATTAAAAATATATAAGATTAATGTTGATTCAGTTAATACTAATTTTATTTATTTTTAATATTTATTTCAATTATATATGGTCAGTGTTTGTTTACTAACCTAAATAAATATACTTTATAAAAATATAAATAATTTAGGTTAGAATCAATTTAACAAAAATAACTTTACTTATTTTTAATATTTTATTTATTTAAATTAGCGTCAATAAAACGTAATTATAAAAAAACTAAAATAAATATTAAAAATAATTAAGATTAGAGTCTACTAAATTTATCCTATTTGTTTTAATTATTTTAGAGTTAACGTACGCTTAACTAATACTAAATTAAATAAATATAAGTATAAAAAAAAAAGTAAGGTTAGTTTTTGTAAGACAAACACTAACTTTAGTTTTAATGTTTGTTTTAGTTAGCATCCACCAAGTCAACACTATAACACAAATATTTATTTGATAAACAAATTTAAAAATAATTTTACATTTTTTTGGACGTGTTTTAAAAAAAAAATAACTTAGAGTCAGATAAAGTTATAATAATCTAACACTATAATACAAATATTTATTTATTTAAAAAAAGTTAAAAATAGTTTTACATTTTTTAATTAAAGAAAAACAATATTGTGTCGTGTTAGAGTCGATTAAGTCTTTCCTAATAGTTTGCAGTTTTTAGTCTTAAAATTTGAGAGCTAAATTTAAATTTTTTTACTGTGAATAAACAATGATCATCACTATTCATCACATGATTCATTTACAAAATTAAATTTGGTCAGTTTCATATAAAAATAATAAAATAGCTAGTTTACTTTACTCAAAATTGAACTTCTAACTCAATTAAGTTGTGCAAACTCTAACTCATATGAATGATCCAAACACATTATAACGGTTACAAACACATGAAAATTCATTTTAAATACAAAAGAATCACATACAAACATATTCCCAAAATGACCTAAGAAAAAATAGAAAAAAATAATTTTACTTTATGAAATTTAAGATACAACTTATGTTCTACATCTGAACTTCTACAATGAGCTTTTAATCTTGAAAAGAATAAACAGAAAGATAAAAAATTATGAAAATAACGGAAAGAAAAATCACATAATCTACCAAGAAATAATAATCTTTTATAAAATAAGCTCAACAAATTCATTTTTCTGTTTATAAACCCAAACTTTTAATAAAAGAATGGAATTTCACTTATAAAAATGATTTATACTCTTAATTATTAACTATGGACATTAAATCAATCATCTTTCAACTTAATGGGATATTTTTTTTCCTTAGACGCAATTAAATAACATTTTAACAATAACTTCAAGAACATTTCTAAATTAACTTACGTCAAAATATCGTCACTTTTTTCTTTTTTGGTGAATTGATTATTTATTAAAGATATTGTAAATAGATAAATGGTGAATTTTAATAGAAGGCAATTGCTTGGAAATTATCAGGCTCAATTACACTTTTCAATTCAATAACTGACACATTATTTTATTTTTATTTTAAATTGCGTGTAGTTCAGTACCACTTACGTACAACGTTGTAACTAATATTAATAATTAATAACGTATAAATAATCAACGCCCATGCAATAATATATCTATAAAACCCAAATTCCGCGTTGACCGAGACTTAAAACCTTTTTCCCTAGAGGGCACCGTTTAATTAGATACTAAAGTAATAATATTAAAAAGGTTAAATATGTTTTTATTTTTTAAGTTTTAGTAAAATTTAAAATTAATTTTTCTTTAAATTTTAATTAATTTAGTCTTTCAACTTTAAAAGTATGTGAATTTAATTTTTTTAATCAATTTTTGTTAAATTTATTTGACATTTCAAATACATTTTATGATAGTATTTGAATTATTTATATCGTTTAATACATTTTTGTTTCAATGTTAACTCAAATATTATTATAAAAAATACTTAAAATGTTAAATAAACTTAACAAAAGTTGATAAAGAAAAACTAAATTTATTGATTTTAAAAAAAAAAAACTAAATTAATATAAAATTTCAAAAATAAACTAATTCTAAAATTTACTAAAATATTTGAAACAAAAATATATTTAACCTTGTTAAAATACTAATCATCAGTGAATACTTTACGCTAATAACCCAATAAAGCAATAAAAAAATTAATTTCAATTTGCGATGTATAGTAACGCTATTTTTTGTGTGTGATGTGAAATGATAAAGTTTTGTCATTTTTATTGATGGAACGTGATTGGGTTTGAATTTAAGATTAGAAGTTTGATTATATATGATAGTTAAGTTATATAATTATGTTTGCAATGAGAACGTAAGAGTTGGATAGAAAGTTTTCAAGAAGTATAATAATATTACTTCCTACTTATTAACTTTGTCAAATATAAAATTAATAATAATTTATAAAATAAAGATGACGTCAATAATTTTAAAGGAGATTTTTTTCTCCAACCATTACATAAAAAAAATGTATAAATTATTCTTTCAATGTTATTTTCATCAATATTGTCCTTGGTCCCAAAAAGTGTCTTCAAAAGTTGGCTATGATAATGCTTTGAAAGTGGCTCATCAAAACCCTGTGATTCATTAAAAAGTTAGCACCTTTCTAAGTCAATGCAGAAAAAAACTGTTCTTTTCTGCATCTTCAGCCACTGGCTCAAACACCTAAAACATTCTTATCTTCATGTTACAACAATTTAGGACTTTTCAAAATCACTTTAAGAAACACTTCCAGATTCAACTTACCTGTCATTTGAACATTCACTATAGGGTACCTTGCAAATGTAGTTATCCTTAGAAGAACAACCCTACCATAATTGATACATTATATAATGCCCAAATATTCTTACAAATTACCACCAAAAAATATATTTCTACATTTTATTGTGTTATTTTATAATTTTGTATAATTTATTTATTATATAAAAAATAAAATAATTATATATATATATATATATATATATATATTTGTATATCATACTCTGTTAATGATGAATATGATTATATTGAATCAAACTGTTAAAAGGTTTTTATTAAATTTAATTCATTATAAATATGTAAGATGAGGTTTACGGTTAATTGCAATTCATTTCGGAACTTAATCCAACACTTTATGGCATAAGTTAACGATAGTCATCATTACTTGTGTTTATGTTTTCAAAGGCAACACCTTCTTTTAAGAGGATTTGCGGTTTGTCAAGTTCGGATAAAATTTTTCGTTTTGCATCGAATTAAATCACATGCTTCATATTCCTTGTATTGACATCCCGTTAATTTTTTTGAGTTTTATTCTTGCAAAATGTGCTCCCTGATGGGATAATTAATGCATTGACAATAATATTACACAGGTCGATACATTCATCATGTAGTATCCATCATTTACGACTAAGACAATTGAGATACCTAATCTCATTTGCTTTTATAGCATTCGTCTCTTACAATTAGTATCAACCCAATAGAGTGTTTGGTTTTATCTATAGTCAGACATGAGATTTTTAATACACCTTCTCACACCAATACATATACATGATGACCTGATTGCACTCTAATAACATTTCAACAATATATCTAACAAACAACAAATTTCATTAAATAAGTTCTAAATCGAAATATCACCTTAAAAAGTGAACATTAAATTTAATTCGATCTTACAAGATTAATTTATAAAACAAAATTTGAACTCAATTATATATTATAAATTAATCTAATTTAACATTTTAAATTATAGTGACTTAATTATTTAATTATGTGAAATATACGATAATTTATGTTAAATATACTATAATTGAAGAGTGGCTTTGTCGGTTGTTGTAAGTTGTCAATGAATCACACGTACAAACAGCGGTAGTAAAACAACGTTTTTAGACAAAAGAACCACCGAAATTGAAAACTTAGCTTAGGTAGCTTGGTTTCCACGGCGCATAATAGCGTCACCCACCGTTTATAATCACCAGACAAATTTGCAAAGTCTTCGTTTTTCTTACTTCACTTCAGTTGACTCTCTCTCTTACGACCCGCCATTTTTTTTTCTCTCTCCAAAGCATAAATGGCTTCTCCATATCCCCCTCGCCGGCGATCGGGCTCCGACCACAGCAGAACGCCGGGAAGGGTGCCCCCTTCTCCTGGCTACGCCTCGTCTGAGCTCAGCACCTCCACAGTCTCCGAGCGCCAGAACCCCGTCGTCGCCGCCGCAAGGTCCTTCACCGGAATGTTCGCCGCGTGCTTCTCGCCCCCAGAATCCGACAACTCCAGGAGCCTCGGGGATTCCGAGGAGTTTAAGTCTTCTTCCAGTACTAGTTCTTCCGTTTTCCCTTTTTTAAGGAGAAAAGCTTTGATACAATATCTTAAGTTTCTAGTTTTGTTTTCCTGTTAAAGATAGAGTTTTGCTTCGATTTATTTTCACCTTAAATATCAACAAAGGTTTTTAAGATTAAACATCAATTCTAATCTAAAAACTTCTTGGAAGTTTGGTCTTTAGCTTTAGGAGGACGTGTATGTGTACGCGCACGCACGCTCTTCTATTTTGTTATGGTTTTCGTAGTTTGAACTCGTATGTCAAGAGGTTTGTATTTTTAAGCTGCTGAGAAGAAGGGTAGAGGTGGCAAGAGAATTTTAGATTTTGGTCTGAATCGTGAGATATTAATCATGATTTGGATTTTGAATTTTGATTATGGGTCGAGAATCTGGTCAACTCCCGGTTCCCATAATCATGGATTTCTGTTTTTGGAATAAATAATTAAGTAAATCTGCATTTTTTTTGTTTGTCTGTGTGCAGGGTAACTTTTGAACTAAGAATGCACTTTTGAAGTCTTCATCAATGTATTGCATTTAGGTCATGATGATGTGCATGGTTATAAAAAAAAAAACAGTACGTGTAACCAAAAAAGATGTAGAATACGATTAGCATCTATACATGTATCAGAAACACTACAGGTTTTGAAGTTCTGTGGCTAAACGTTTGAGTTAAGGAATTTCTTCATTCCTTATCAATACATTGCATTCAGATCACTGGTTTGCATATTTTTTCTTTAGTGTTTAGCATTATTGATTTTGAAGTGCTACTATATACAGGTAGATTTATCTTTGATGCTTATCAATGGAATGGAGAAATTAAATGAATTATTGTGTTTGTTTCATAGCTGCATCGAATGGCTCAAGAGCTGGTAGTCAGAGAGGGCGTAACTCAAATGGAGGTATGAACATCAGTTCATACAACATAGTACAAAGGAAAGAACCTGGCATTGTGAAGTTCACCATGGAGGAAATCTTCCAAGTGACAAGAAATTTCTCTCCTTCTTTCAAGATTGGCCAAGGTGGTTTTGGTGCTGTGTACAAGGCAAAACTCTTGGATGGGACTGTTGTTTCAGTAAAGCGTGCTAAGAAGGTTTTTTTTTTTTTTTCAATTTATTTCTAGCAATTTGCATGGAATAAGAATGTTAATTTGTTAATTGTTTTTTGCTTTGCAGAGTCTGTATGAGAAACATTTGGGGGTGGAGTTCCAGAGCGAGATTCAAACACTATCCCGGGTGGAACATTTGAACTTGGTCAAGTTCTATGGATATTTGGAGCAAGGAGATGAAAGGATCATTGTTGTTGAGTATGTTCCCAATGGAACTCTCAGAGAACATTTAGATTGTGAGTTTCTCAACTCTTTTAGCTATTTTCTGTTTGTGACTTGGCCTTGCTACAAAAGCTTGATCAATGAACTGTTACAGGCATTCATGGGAGCGTTCTGGACCTTGCTCAACGTTTGGATGTAGCAATTGATGTTGCTCATGCTATCACATATCTTCATATGTATATAGGTACAATTATAGTTATGTTACTTTAGTATTCTCTTAAGGGGTAACCAAATTGAGGCTCTATTGACATATAGAATGATGAAAGAGAATCTGATGTTGTTGTGTGTTGTGTTTGGTTTGTAGATCATCCAATCATTCATAGAGACATAAAATCTTCAAACATTCTTCTGACTGAAAATTTTCGAGCTAAAGTAGCAGACTTTGGTTTTGCTAGACAAGCCGCAGACAGTGATTCTGGCATGACACATGTTTCCACCCAAGTCAAAGGAACAGCTGGTTACTTGGATCCTGAATACCTGAAAACTTATCAACTAACTGAAAAGAGTGATGTCTATTCATTTGGAGTTTTGCTTGTTGAACTTGTCACAGGTAGACGCCCCATTGAACCAAAATTTGAACTCAAGGAGCGAATAACAGCAAAGTGGGTGAGTACTCTGCACTATTCTCACCTTCATTTTGTTCTTGTTTGCTATTTGGTAGTGTTTCATAGTTGCATGAAGAACAGTTTCTACTTATGATACCCCATTTTGCTGAATAGTTCAGCACCTTCTCTTCATGGTTACTCCTTCCCAATCCATGTTGCTCAACTCAACCATTGAGGGGCATTTGAAAGAACTTACAACAATGCTCACAAATGTGACATTTCTATAAGCTCTTCTATTGAGTTAACAGACATGCATTGTCAGTGCAAATTTTGTTATGCTGTGAATGAAGCAGAAATCAACAAATTTCATTAGAATAGGCTCTAACTCAGGGTTCTGATACCATATCAAGGAGTTAATTTTAAGTTTAACTCAACCTAACAAAACCAACTTGCACTCACTTATATATTATAAACTCGTTTTATCTATAATCGACGTGAGACTTCTACTAGAAAGTGTAAAAGACTTTTGTAGCTTCAATGCATGCATGGTCAATGGAACTTGTTTGGTACAAATGCAGGCTATGAAGAGGTTCATGGAGGAAGATGCTAACTCAGTGTTGGACCCAAGACTGGATCAGACTGCTGCAAACACTTTGGCTCTGCATAAGATTCTGGAGCTAGCTTTACAGTGCTTGGCTCCACGTAGACAAAACAGACCTACCATGAAAAGATGTGCCGAGATCCTCTGGTCCATCCGCAAGGATTTCAGAGAGCAGTTATCAGCTTCAAACTTTCGCTCATTTTCCACAACTTCCCAAAGGAGCACCTCACTCAGAGAGTGACAAGGTTAAAGCAGCAACCTTTGCATCAGAAAATGCAAAACAGTGCTAGAAACAAACTCTCAGATGCTCTCCTTTGAACACATTCTTTGTTATTGGTTGAAATTAATGAATCTTTCAAAAAATTTCAATCAATAGAATAGAGTGTGAGTGTGACAGAGAATATGTTTCTGACACTCTTGGTGAGGACAAACAATGGCCTTGGGAGAAAAGAAAAATCATTGTTGTATACTATGATAGGAAACTTTGGCACTTAGGATGTTTGGTCTTTGACTAGAGTGGCATGTTGAAATTGTACATGAGTTTTGGCTTGTGTATACCAATGGGGGAGCATACTTCCATTAAAGATGAGTGCATTACTTTCTTTAATTGTGCATTTTTTTTCTTCTTCTTCTTGGGATCCTAAAGGAGGAAAATTTGTATTCTATTGATTGAAAACATAATTGGTGTATTCTATTTGTGTATAATATTCCGTTTTCAGTTGAGTATTTCTAGTTTTTGTTGGACCCAATTGGTGCAGTAATGATTGATGAGGTAGGTGAGTTAGTAATAAATTGATCTTAATCCAATTTATGTTGGTGAGAAGGAAATGGGCCACGTTATTATATTAAACCATGTTTGGTAGTGCAACAAGTGGTGGTTGGCTGGACCACTGCAACTGCAAGTGTGACAGTTATCTCACATCTAAATTAAATATGAATCTACTTATAATATATTTATATGGCAGCATACTCTTGCTAAGTGTTTAAATCATTTTTTATTTTCAAAATATCATTATTAATGTCATTGTGATTTTTAATATGATTGGACACGGCTTTTAATGCATACTTTCAATTATTAATTACTTCTAGTAATATAAAAATGTAATTGAGATAAGAGATTCTGTTACTTCTGTTTGTATTATGTTTGTATTGCGAATCCGCAATAATAAAATAATCTCTTGTAATGTGTCCATATAAAAGAAAAAGAAAAATATATATGTTTAAAAGGTTCAGGCGTAGTATTATTATTCAATACATAATTTTTCAGATAAAATTTATAAATTTTTATATATAAATCTTCATACAATTTTTTTATAAAAACTGCAAACTTCTCTTATAATTTTTTATGAAAATTAAAAACTTTTTCATACAAAAATTACAAACCTTTTTGGTATAATTTTTCTAGATAAAATTACAAATTCTCCTATGTTCATATTATCCAAGTCCAATCAACTTTTCGTTTTATAATAATTTATTTTCTACTCCTTTATTCGTATCATTTGATATGAAAATTTAGTAAATTCCGATTGAGAATGAGATATTTTTATTCACTAAAGGTCTCATCAATAAAGAGATTCTAACGAAGCTTTAACATTAATTTTTTTTTTCGGTATGAAACAGAATAGAATTGGATTTTTTTTTCTTTTGAAATTTGGATGAAGAAGAATGAACAAGAGGTGAATATGAAAGATGGAAGTAAAAAATCATTTTTTCAAAGGAGACAACACACAAAGAAGGATGGAAAAATCCTTTGATATAATCATGAATTGTTGAATCACTTAAAAACTTACGAGAATCACTCTTACAAATAAAAGAGATGAATTCTAATATTTCTGAATAAAATTTAACTACTCTTTATTGATAGAAATGATTCATCTTATACAAAATCTTTAGCCATCAGACATACAAAAGAGTCATTGATTGTAATTATATTCCACTTCAACTAATAACGATCCTAGTACTTAATGACTGATTCTAACCGAAATTGTGACAACCCAAAAGTTACAAAAAAGCTGATGACTAAGTTGTCAATTGGGCACTTATTACAATGTAATAAAACCAAACTGAGCTCATTAATTGATAAACATAATTTGGTTAGCCATCTTACAAAGGATTTGATTGGACCATTATTTAAACAAACTAATAACTTAAAAAAAATTGCAAGAAAGTGGTGCATTAGTCCTTTTCCTCTTGGGGGCATGATGCAATTCACAATCTTGGTACTTTCTCCTTGAAACTTGGACTTATATTCAAATAATATAGACAACACTTACTAAAGAGCTTTCTATGTTTTCCTTGTTCTAGCCCGTGTCATAGGTCATCCAAGTCCTTCAAATGAATCCTTACACTTGCTTATTGTCACGTCCCATCACTCAATGTCTACAACTTCTACATCGTTGTCACAAAGCTAGACCACATCACACACGCACTAACAAATTACTCAAATAAAAAAAAATCATCAACACTAACCTCTCACCAAATATGCAACACATACAACCTTGATTTTGGTTAGTATACCAAATTGTTTTTCTTCCTCCCAAGATCAGAAACTCTGTTGTGATACCACGATTGTGAAAATGCAATCAGAAAATAATCTCTTCTAACGAAACATAAATAAACTCACAACATAAATTTAAAGTGGTTTGACACTTTAAGACGCAAATCCACAAATAACAAAAGTAGTATTATTCAAAATGCAATTTTTAAAACAAAAACTACAAACTTTGATACAATTTTATAGCAAAAATTTACAAACTATTTCATACAATTTTACTGACAAAAGTTGCAAACATTCTCATATCATCCTCCCGACTAAAATTAAAAACCTTCTCATATAATTTTTCTGACAAAAAAAATCGCAAACTTTCTAGTTTATTTTTTCTAAAAAAATTACAAATCTCTTATAATACATATCTACCTAATTTCTCATACACCCAAAAGATCGCACTCAAATCAACCTTTTATCTTTTTAATAATTTTCTTTTTTCTTTATATTGCTCTATATTAAGAATCAATAATTTCATATATATTAATGAAAACATTTTTATTTTTTCTAATATTTCTACTACACATTATAGTGACATTCTTCTTTTAATAGAATAAAATGATTGGGAAGATAATTTAGTATACATGAGTTTAAACACATGCATTCCTTCTAAATTTAGTATAATCATTCTACATAAATGAGGGGAAATACATTGTAACAAAAATGATAGTAAGATAATTGGATTGAAACTTATAATATGATAATAAAATGGGTATACCAATAAAAATTAGAATTAAATAAGTTGTTAATATATTCAAAATTGTCTCCTAATTCCTTTTAGTATTTTCAATAATCCTCTCGTTAACTTTGATACTTTCTCATACTCTTAATAATTGTGTTGACATATAATTATGTAATCAAATATATTCACATACATTGACTTATAACATTATGAAAATGTCTACCTAATTAACTACAAATATAATATAATAATACCAAGACTAAATCAAAATATGTATTAAAGGTTAAATGTTAAAAAATATTTTGAAAATACTAATCTCCACAAAAGTCATTCTTGGAGATTAAAAAAAAACTTGTAATAATGGAATACAACTTTGTAAAGAAAGCACTGTTGACCTCAAATTTATAAATTTTGAAAATTTTGAAAAGAGATTAGTGTTGAATGTTCAAAAAGCCTTCATCAACACGTGATTACCGGTGGGATAGAAAACTACATGCGTCTTGTTCTATTATTCAAAAATAGAAAATCAAAATGTGTTTGGTAGGATTGATTTCCAATAATTTTTTAAAATATTAACATTCACTAATTTTATTTATGTTAATTTTAAAAGTATAAATAGATATTAAATGAATTTTCAGTTTATAGTAACATGTGTAGTATATTCTTTTATTAATGAATATATAGTAAATCTATAATATAGAATGTTTTATATAAGAGACAAAAAATTAAAAAAAATAAATTATGAACATCAAATTAATATTTTAAAATATATAAACAAATTAAATTGAAAATCTAAGAAGTTTCGTGAGAACTGAATATAAATTATAAAGAATAGAATTTTATATATATATATATATATATATATATATATAT
>Ga0099823_1006861_pt1 | contig 11534 bp, 7 predicted proteins | sample CowpearedBW_FD_76831 | JGI IMG/M metagenome (GOLD analysis project Ga0099823, IMG submission 76831) | Root nodule microbial communities of legume samples collected from California, USA - Cow pea red BW | ecosystem: Host-associated > Plants > Roots > Nodule | place: USA: California | collected... | reverse complement strand
CTAATTCGATAAAGGAGGGGTGAAAGACTAAAATTTCGATATATGTAGAAAGGGCACGACCTTTTTAGAAACAAAGACTACGAGACTTTTATCCATCCACTGTTACAAGAATGGTATGTGCCTACATTAGGAAGAGAGGGAGAATGTGACTCAGTTTCAGTTGAAGTTGGCTTGCTGGATCTTGGACACTAGTCCTCCATTAAAATTTTATTTTATTTTTAAAACACACATTAAAAATTATAAAATATATAAATTCAAAACAAAAATTACTTTAAAAAATACATAAAAAGTAAAAAAAAATGTTAAAGAAAAATTAAAAATAAAATTGAAATGTAATTTAAACTAAAATTATAAAACTTTAAATTAAAAAAAAAACAAAAAGAATATATATAAAAATTAAATAAAAACATAAATATATATTAAAAAATATGAAAACATAAAATAAATAATATGCTAAAAAAACATTTAAAATTTAGAAAACATAAACTTTAAATAAAATTAAAAATATTAAAAATAGAATTAATATTTTGACTTTCGGAAATCGACTTCAAGTAATATATTTTTATTTCCGGTAATATATTTTGAATTTCGGAAGTCAACTTCTGGTAATATATTCTGACTTCCGAAAGTTTACTTTCGATAATATATTTTGACTTGCGAAAGTCAACTTTTAGTAATATATTTTGACTTTCAGAAGTCGACATATAAAAATAATTTTGGGATGTGATGTTCGCAACTTTAATTAAATGGTAAAAGGATATTTTTGAGATTAAAATTTTTTTTTGGAGATTAGACAAAATTTTGGAAGTACAGGAAGAAAGACCCGCTTTAGAAACAAATAACTTATATTTGCTATGAGATGGTGAACAAAGTTACCAAAAATCTCAAAAGCACCCCACATTGTTTTCTTCGTGCACCCTCTTAAAACTTTTAATCTCCATTCAACCCTTAAATAGTATTCAAAACCCTAACTATTCTTTTTTTTCTTCCATGAGCCCACACCTCCCCCCTATCACCTCTCCATCTCAAAATCACTGTCATCTCTCTCATCTCCAAATCACCATTTTTCCTTTCTTTTTTTCCATACCGCATCACATAAACCCTACATTTTTCTCCATCTCTAAATCATGGTTCTTCTCGGCATCTTCCTACCCTTTTATGCATCTCATTGACACTCATACATTTATCTTTTCCTTCGTGTTGCATGGCATTTTTGCTGACCAAATTCTTATGGACACTGTTTCAAAAGCATTAAGAATTTTGTAATAATAGGAATGTAAAAAGGGTGCAAGCATTTCGGATTTATTATTCCAGGAAAGATTTATGCTTTATTCATTTCAGAACGGGTGTTCTGGAATGTATTTTTGGATCTAGAATGACTTCCAAACACTTGTTCTAGAAAAATTTTCTTGTATTCCGGAACGATGGTTCGAAAAGCATTTTCAAATCTGAAAATAACTTTCAGAATACTCATTTCGGAAACATTCATTCCGAAAATTTCTTTCTTATATTTCAAATTGGAGTATTTGGGAAGATATTTTTCAGATGCAAAATACCTTTCAATCCTGAAAATATTGAAAGCATGGAGGTATAGGAATTTTTATTATATTTTTAATGAGGGTAATTTGGTAAGTGTGAGTTTTATGGGGTGCTGGAAGAAAAATAGTGAGGTTGTAGAAGAAGCACCATTACATCAATTTAAGAACCCATCATAAAAATGGGGGGAAGAGAGAGTGTAAAAAAGAATCTCGTCTTGGTTGCTATTACAATGAAGATTTTTTTTATAAAAGGTTGTGTCTTGGTCTTCAAAGTTGAAGGATTGAACTCCAAAGAGAGGTACCAATATTTCAAAGAGAAAACGGAAAAGCTGAAAATTTCTCTTGCTTTGACTTAAATGGACTTCCAACCAAGTAGGGAGGGTCCTCTAATGAAATTTTGTAATTTGGTAGTTCACTCTTCACTAATTAGGTTTAATCTCTTAATTAAGTCGTTTATGTAGTGTTTAATAAATTGCTTTTATTAAATAAAGTGTTTGAAAATTTTAGACTCCAATTGGTTAGTCAATTTAGTTGTAGCTCTTAATTTGTTTGATTCTGGTCAATAGTTAAATAGTTGACCAAAAGTCAACTTTAAAAAAATTGCAGATGGATTTCATGTGTTTTTATGATTCTATATTGGTTTTCACTAATTATGGTTTATTATAAGTGTATAAGTAAAGGTTAAGACTTTTAATCTATTCTTATTAATTATCTCCAAAAATTGACAAAGTTGATCTTGTAGGAAAAAGTCATTAACTTTGTATTGATATTCTTCTAATAAAAAAACTTAATTTGTACTCTATAAAATATTAACTTAACTTAAAGTGTCAAAAACTTAGGATGTTACAAAATTTGCAATCGATATCAAATAATTATCTTACCCGACAATAATGAATATGAACATTTTAGAGATACACATTGGAGGTCCTAATAACTAATAACTAAAAATATATGTTACTTATTATTAGTGATTTTTATTTAAATAATTTTTAAGAATGAAGTTACTAAAATAAATTTATTAGTGAGAGAAACATAAAATCATTTATAATATATAATATAAGAAAAACAACTACTAATGAATATTCCTAAATACCCCTATTTATCATTTTGACACGAATCCATTTTCAGGTTTTTTGGTCTTTTCTCCTCTTTGTTTCTTCATCTTCTTGTGGGTTTATTATTATACCCATCAACTCAGTTTTGAATCCATGAATCTGTACAAAATTTCTTTGGCTTGGTTGTCATTCTACATTTCCCGCTCTTCTCTCTAACCTTACTCTTCGTGATTGATTGATGGATGGGAGTTCAGATAGGTCAAATAGAGTATAGCCAAACTCTTTTTCCAATTTCATTTCGCATAGATGTTTCCAAATTCTTTTTTTTTTTTTTTCATTTCTCTGGTTATCCGAAACCCTAAGTTTTCTTATATCTATTAGCCATATGTTTTCTGACTTTTACAGTTTCAAACCTTTTTGTCTTCCTTTTCTTTTCGTTACGATCTAGGGCTTTTAAATATTTTCAATTACTTACAGCTTTCCTATTAGTTTCTCTCTTTTTTTCTAATTTTTGACATGCAGTGAACCATGGATGAACCTCAGTGGTTGGTTGCATTATTGTTGAGATCTGGAGCGCCTTGTGTGGTTAACGTGTTGGTGATCATGGTGGCTTGATGGATGTTGTAGTGATGAGTTGTGTTTTCTTCTTTTTTATCATATATTTCCTCTTAGTTTTCTATTTCTTTTTTAAACTAAATCTTTAGAAAAAATGCCCTGTTTTTGTATCCATCAAATCTCTTCTTCTTCTTTTTTGTTCTGAAACTACTTTTTATGTTATGTTATACATTTAATTTTTTTATATCCATTTAATGTTCTATTTTTGTTATAGTGTGCAATGAGATGAGAAGGATATCGAGAATGGAGAGAAAAAGCAGGACAAATGGAGCAAGGGATATGGATTTAAACATATATGGACTTAAACAAGGGATATGTTTTCCATTATATATATAGTCGTGTTTTTCGTTCAAATTCAATTTGTGTTTTTATCATGTCTAATTAGACTGAAACTAATTTATCTCTTATGTTTTAGTTCTTTGTGTTTATGTGATTTTAGGGTTTATGGTTAATTTCAGAGGAAATTGGTGGTGCTTTTTACCTGATTTAAGTTAATTCTAGACAAACAATTTTATTTAAAAAGGTAATCTTTTCCTGTAATTAATTATCTATTTGTCTATATATAATGTGCACTTGATGGACATTTATGTATTTATATAAATTGCTTTCAAAGACCATGAGAATTTGAACATTTAGTATTCCACTACCTTTCCTCTCTGGTGAAATTTTTTATTTTTTATTATTTTGATGGTTAGTAGTAATTGAAAATTCCATGTTTATCTCTTTTTATAGTGAAATTTGTAAACTTTTGTAAGACTGGCCTTTTCACCTCATTTTATAGTTTTCACAAGAGTTGTAGTTTTCTATCGTTTTGTTGTATTATTTTATGGATCCATCTAATTTAAAATTCATCCTAAGTAATGGATACATTTGCTTTTTCATCAGGTAAACCTTGAAGATTGTTATTTATAATAGTACATTAATTTAAATGTTACGTGATTGTAGCATGCTCTTCTTTATGCTTTCCATTAGGTTGCATTTGAAAAGGTAGATTCTCCTAAAAAATCATTTCAAGAAAGCTTGATTAGATGTTGCTGAGCAAGTTGGAAACAAAGTTGAACTCCATCTATTCTTTGGATGATGAAGTAGAGCAGAAGCAGTTCACACATCCATATGTCACATATCAAAGTTGTTATCCTTGATGTTGAGGTAATTATCCATGTTCTTTCTCATATATAATCTGGTGTTATTGTTGTAGTTAAAATTGTTTTAGGCTTTGTCTTTGGCACAATTGGATTAGTATCCACTGGCTGTTATTAAGAAATTTTCCATTAATTATCCATTGGTTGTTTTTGTGTGCATTAATTATTTCTTCTTAAACATGGATTAGACTTTTGATTTGTAGGGATGGTCAGAGTAAAGATTTTTTATTCTTAGTAATCAAAGATAATTTTAAGCATAACTTATAAAGTAACTTTGATAAGAGTACATAATGTAAGATCTGCTAAATTTAATTAATAAATAAATAATTAAATTAATAAATGTGGGTAGTGGGAGCCTTTATGGCATTTAATGTTGGTTGTTGTGATGTCAAAAAGTACTAGCTCAAATGGTTGAGAGTACTTGATTATGTGAAAGGACTTGGGTTTGAGTCTTATGTATGCTATTTATGTGTTATTTAATTTATTATTATTTTGATAATATGTTGGATCATCATGAGTGATAATATAATCCTATATTTATAAGAATTATCACGAAACATGAATTGGTTAAATGGTTGTGCATTGAATTGACATTGGCATGGTGATGGGTTCAAACCTTAATAACCAAATTAAGCTTTCTATTTGCTAAAATTAGTTTTGGCATGAATGTAAAAGGGCAGAGAAACCCTAGCTGACAATGGACCTCCAAGGGAGGCTGGAAAAATAGCCGCTAGGCGACACATCTCTTTCTGCATGATTTTGGGGTTCCTGAAGAGAAACCACCTGGCGGCATGACCCTGGCCGCCAGGCGACGTGTGCCTACAACCCAGTTTCTGGGTTTTTGCTTGAACTGCCTGGCGGTGAGGAACTACCGTCCACTAGGCAACACGAGCCAAATTGTCTCGATTTTGGGTTTTTATATTTTCTAGGCTATTTCTAATCGGTGGAAAACATGCTTTAATCATGTATTGATTGAAGGGAAAGGATTAATGGGGGAATTGTGTGGTAATAAAAGGAAGATTGATGATTTTGGAATATTCTCGCATTAGTGTTTGAATAATTGGGGGGTTCTTAGGTTTTAGAATCAATTGCAGCATAAACTGGATTGATAGTGGTTCGTTTTATGTTAATTAACATTGAAGCACAATTAAATGTTGCAAGATTGAGTGAATTTCATAGCAAAAGGAAATGGAAGTCGAGTTGGAGGGTTTTGCAGGTGCAAGAATTGCTGGAAATCTCTAGAATTCTATGCACCGCCTAGCGGCACTTGGATGGCCACCCGGCGATAGTCATAGAGGAGTGAAGTGAGTAGTAGCATTGGCAGCGAGCGGGAAATCCAGTGTGGGGTCAGTTGTGGTAAGGAAAATGCAAAGTTAAGATGAGCTGGCTATAGTGGTGGGAAGGTTAAATAATGAAAGAAGTGATATTAGATAGAATTATAAAATCTAAGTTGAACTATGAAAGATTGGTATACATATTGATAGTGCATTAAAGTCAAACGAACCAGAGCCTTACTGAATAGTGTGATGGAGTATTATTTAGAAGTGGAATCTATGATTTGGAGTTGTTTAAGATGAATATGAGATAAAATTCTAGGATAAAGTCTAAGTATGGTGTTCCATGTAATTGACTAGTGATGGTTGTAATAATTGTAATTAAGGTTAAGAAATAAGTAAAATGAATGGACTGTGGCATATTAGGAATGAGTAAGGTTGACCTTAAGGAAGCCTAATTCTAGTATACTTGGGTGGTTGAACTTAAATGGAAATAGGAACCTTGATAATAGGTTAGCCACTTGAAAAGTGATACAAATGAATTGGTATGAATTATCGTGAGCCTTGAGGTCTGAATGGGGACTAGAGCCTGGTTAGGATGACTCTAAACCAGTATTGCGCAGGTACTGATACGACACCTAATGGTGGTGTTAGATCGCCAAACGATAGTTGCTAAGTCAGAGAGGTACTGGACGTGTGGCACCTAACGGTGAGGGTCATTCTGCCAGGCAACACCAGCAGGCAGTGGCACCAGGGCGCTTGGCGCCTGGCAGCACGTGTCCCCCGCCAGGCGGTTTGGAAGCGTGGTTCACCTGATGGCTTAGGAGTAGCGCCAAGTAATATCGCTGCAACAAAAATTGTGTCTGCTTGATTTGGACGTGCGTGGTCTACAAGACTTGGATGATATCTCGAAGGTTGGCTTGCTGGTGTTCCTTGACTACGACTCTGGTACTCACTATCCCAGTAGCCTATGCTTCTAGGAGTTGAAAGTGCATGAGAAGAACTATCCCACACATGACTTAGAATTGGATGTAGTAGTGTTCGCTCTTAAGACGTGAAGCCACTACTTGTATGGCTCCCTGTTCCAGGTTTTCAGCGATCACAAAAGCCTGAAATACCTGTTTGATCATAAGGAGTTGAATATGAGGCAGAGGCGATGGATGGAGTATCTCAAGGATTATGATTTTTAGTTACTTTACAACCCAGGTAGAGCGAACGTGGTGGTAGACGCCTTGAGTCGTAAAAGGATGCATATGTCAGCCTTAATGGTGAAAGAGCTGGAATTGATTGAGAAACTCAAGGATATGAATCTGGGTATACAATTGGGAGAGGATTCTATCAGGTGTAGTATACTAATGCTGACCAACGACATATTGGGAATGATCCGAGATGAGCAGAAGAATGACGCTGAGTTACAAAAGTTTGTGAGTTGGCTAGGTACAGAGAAGGGGAAAGATTACAGGATGGGATCATATGACATCCTACGATTTCGAGATAGAGTATGTGTACTTGGGAATTGGAGGTTGAGGAAGCAGATTCTAGAAAAGCGTCACAAAAGTCGTCTTAACATACATTCAAGTATGACTAAAATGTATAAGGATCTGAAACAGTCCTTCTGGTGGAACGAAATGAAGACCGATGTCGCTGACTTTATGGCATCTTGCTTAGTGTGTCAAAAGGCTAAAATTGAATACCAAAGATCAGGTGGTACACTACAACCACTAGACATTCCCCAGTGGAAATGGGATAGCATCGCCATGGACTTCATGACTCATTTACCGAGATCTACTAAATGGCATGATTTAATCTGGGTGATCGTGGACAGGTTGACTAAGTGTGCCCATTTTCAAGCAATTAATCAGAAGTTGTCAATGGACAAGTTGGCTGAATTGTACATTCGGGAAGTAGTCAGACTGCATGGAGTGCCAGCTAGCATCGTATCTGACAAAGATCCGAGATTCACTTCTCGTTTTTGGCAGTCTCTACAGGCGGCTTTGGGACCTAGTTGCGGATGAGTTTCGCATATCATCCTCAAATAGACTGACCAGTCTGAGAGGACGATCCAATCATTGGAGGATCTGTTGCGAGCATGTGTATTGGATCATATGGGAAGCTGGATTGAAATTCTTCCATTGGTGGAATTCACGTACAATAATAGCTATCACTCTAGTATTGGTATGGCGCCATATAAGGCCTTGTATGGGCGATAATGCAGAACACCACTATGTTGGAATCTATGTTGGAATCAGGATGGCGAGTCAATGGTATTGGTGTAAGACCCGTAGAATTTAATTAATTAAATAAATAAATAATTAATAAATGCGGGTAAGGAGAGCCTTTATGACATTAAATTCTAACTTATATGACGTGGAAAAGTACTAGCTCAAGTGGTTGAGAGTACTTTAATTATGTGAGAGGATTCGGGTTCAAGTCCAATGTATGCCAAATTATGTGTTATTTATTTGCAATTATATTTTTATATATGTGATCATGTTGTAGAATAATATAATCATTGAATTGTATTAGTTATTATGAAACTTGAATTGGTTGAATGGTTTGGCATTGCATGGTTGGGGGTTCAAACCTTGGGTAACCTAAATTAAACTTTATTTTTGCTAAATGGAGTTTTGGCTTGAATTTGAAGGGTTAAGGGAAACCCTAGGTGGAGTAGCAGCCAAAGAAGGGCTGGAAAATAAACCATAATTAACCATTGAATGGCAATTATCACATGCATTAAGCCATTTTTCGTTTTGGAACCATTAACTCAAATTAAGGTGCCATTAAAGAGGGAATAAGGGAGAGAGAGAAGGGTTTTGAGCCTGTAATTGTTCTGCAACAATATGGGAGAGAATTCAGATTAGGAGTTGTGTGGGAGTTTGACGTAGAGCAGCTGAATTGGGAGAGAAAGCCAAAGGGAGGCCATTGGTGATTATAAGGAACTCTCAAGTATCCACTTTCTAGCAAGGATTCCAGGTTAGGGGAGCTGAACCACGTTCTACCTAGGTCTTTATGCATAATTGTATGATTGATAGTATGTATGTGTACGGAAATTTTTCAGAAACCGCCTAGCGGGCTATTCATAGCCGATAGGCGGCACATGCGGTTTTTGTTTTTTTCTGGGTTCCTAAGGAGGAACTGCCTGGCGGTAAGCTCTCAACCGTCAAGCGACACATACCAATTTCACCCAGCTTCTGGGTTTCAATGAATTGCCTGGCGGTGATGAACACCCGCCAGGCGACTCGAACTATTTTGGTTCGATTTTGGTGTTTATGGATTTTGAGTTGATTCTGACCGGGGAAGAAGACATGATTAATGGTTTGGTAGGGATTGAAGGCTAAAATTTGCGAAACTAATTATAATTAAAGTCTCGATTGGGTGGAAATGGTATGAACATTTATATAGGATTGATTATGTGCGATTATTCTAATTCACACTATGTTGATTGGTAATTGTTGCTAGAATAATAAATTGTGAATTTGATGAATGAACCGTGATTAAGAATACATGAGTGCAGCCGTGGGTAGTAAATCCAATTAAAATAAGAAAAACTGGGGTTGGTTGGAGTTTGCAGGTGCTGGAATTCTGGAAAATTGCCTAGAAGCATAAGCACCGTCTCGCGGCACGGGGCCTGCCGCCAGGCACCAGTGCAGAGGCAATCCTACTGCGTGGCTGTGATGATAGGCGTTGGGTTGGGTTTTGTTGCAGTTGTAATTTGAAATGGAGGCATTGGCCTGGATATATTCTTGGGTGATATAAAGTGGTGGCTTAGAAACATAGATTTTGATGGTATCAATGCATTAGGAATGATCATATGTAGTATGAAAGAGTGTAAAACTAAGGACTGGTGTGAACTAGGTGGAGGAGGTTCAGGGATGTGAACTATTCTATGATAGGGTTATATCTATGAGTGAAGAGTGGTAAGTCCTTAGAAATGGTGAAACAAAAATTAAATATCAAGCAAATGTGTAATGTGAGTGGTATTGGTCTAAATGGGAGTGTGGTGTAAATGTGGTTAATGTTGGTATCGCGCAGCGGAATGTTTGAGCGTGCTGACAAAACCAAGAGGGCGTGAATTGGTTTTTAAATAATGAAATTAATACTTTAAAATTTTTCCAAAATTTATCAATTAGCTCAATAAATAATTTCTTTAAATCACACTAATAAATGAAATAAAGAGATAAAGAAGAAGATTTGAACACAAGTATTTTTTGTGGTTCGGATCAAAAGACCCTACGTCCAGTTGTTAATCTCTTAAAAACGAGATTAACTAAATCGCTAACAAGTAACAGATTTACAATTAGATATTAAGAGTGTAAGGAAAGAAAACACCTCTTTTGAGTCACATAAGAGATGAACACTTCTCTGAATCACACAGAGAACCTTGACCTTAGCTTTCCCAGCAACAGCACTCAATCTCCTAGAACACTTCTCAGGAAAAATTATCGCTCTACCCACACTAGGTTTTTCAAAGCTTCTATTGAGAACACTTAGAGAACTCTCTTGCAGTCACAGCACTAGTACTCTAGCTTCTCAAAAAGGTAAGTGAGAAGTAACTCTAAGGTTCCTTAAATAGGGGTTCCAGAAATTAGGTCAAAAAGCTGAACAGTCGCGCCCAACAGACCAGGATAATCGAATATTACTAGTGATAATCGATTATTCCAGTGTGATTTATGGAAAACAAATTTTTGAGCAGATAATCGATTATCAGAAGTGATAATCGATTATTCCAGTGTTTTCTTGAAAAAATTGTTTTAGCTCAGGATAATCGATTATTCTAAGTGATAATCGATTATCACTTTGATTTTTCGAGAAATACTAGAATTTTCTTATACAATACTGCTTCTAACTTAATCTAATTACATTTTACAAGATAGCTTTAAACATAACAACATATGGTCTTCATATTGTGTTCCAGATGGTTTTCAGGCTTCTTTTATCATCATCAAAATTTTGCTTCAGCATTTAGACTTGTATTTGCTTTTGCCAACAGTTAGGATATGGATGTTGTTATGAGCCTGAGGCATTTACGGGTAAACCATAGTGCACCAAGAGTACTGGATTAACAATGGTATACGGTAAAGTTAGAAACATTGAATTAAGCAAGGTGATGCAATGGTAATCTTAGGGTAGTGAACCTAATTGGCACTGAGATTATGAGAAACGAGTTAAATTACATGGTGATTGAGGGTACTTAAAATTAGTAAGATTTAGTGCTGGGGTGGTGCAGAGGAAGATGTTGAAATCAGTGAAGGGAAACTCAAACCAGTACAATTCATTGTACTGATACAGCGCCTGGCGGTAAAGTTGAAGTCGCTAGGCGATAACTATTCAAACAGAGAGTCACTGGAACGGGTGCACCTGGCGGTGAGGTTCTTCCCGCAAGGCGATACCTGCAGCGTGGATGAATCAGAAGCGCTACGTGCCTGGCGGTACGCGTCACCTGCCAGGCGGTCTAGAAGAGTGCAGCGCCTAGCGATATGTGTCCCCCGCCAGGCGAGTTTGCTACTGCAACCTTGAGTTATTGGTTTTGTAGGTGTGATCTACAAGGCTTTTGGTGATGCTTGAAAGGTGGGATTGCTGGTGTTCCTTGAGTTGTGCTCGGAACGTATCCTTTGAGTTGTGGCTCGGGATAGGGGATTAAGCACATGGTATTCCTTGAGTTGTGGCTCAAAATAACATCTCTTGAGTTGTGGCTCGGGATGACGGATGAACACGAGGAAGTTTTGAGTTGTGGCTCGGGTTGGCGAGTGTTACTAGTGTGAGTGTGCAGGTTGTGGCTAGTACGGATGGGTCTAGATAGATTGCCCTTCTTAGTTGTTGACTAACGAGTTGGTAGTCTTGAGACGTTACGAACTACGTTCGTATTTGGGAACTCCACCTAGCGTTACGGTGTATGATCCGTAGCAATGG
>Ga0099823_1006860_pt1 | contig 11535 bp, 5 predicted proteins | sample CowpearedBW_FD_76831 | JGI IMG/M metagenome (GOLD analysis project Ga0099823, IMG submission 76831) | Root nodule microbial communities of legume samples collected from California, USA - Cow pea red BW | ecosystem: Host-associated > Plants > Roots > Nodule | place: USA: California | collected... | reverse complement strand
GTTTTGCAAAAATAACTATTTTCTTACAAAAAAAGATAAGTAATTTAAAGTACCTTATAAATAATTGTAAAGATAGCGTGGGCCGATGCCTTGTGAAAGAGGTTTAAGGCCTTCAGTGCTTGGCCCATTTGATTTCACAGTGCTTTCTTTACATCACTTCACAAACTCGTTGCTAAAAATCTCACTGATTTTTCGTCTTTCGCGGTCCCAACGAACCCTAGATCGGATCATGTCTGGAGCATACGGTCAAGACGGCGGTGGCTCTGCGCCACCGTCATATGGAGCCAGCGGCGGATACGGTTCCGGTGGTGGTAGTTATGGAGGCGGAACCTATGGAGGGGGCGGTGCTGGTGGAGGATATGGTGGTACGGATGGCGGTGGTGGTTACGGAGCGAAAAACAGCGGAAACGGCGGCGGATATGGTGGTAACGATGGCGGAGGTTATGGAGGAAGGAGTGGCTACGGTGGAAACGATGGCGGAGGCTATGGAGGAAGAGGCGGTGGTCAAGGTGGCCGGGGAGGTGGAGGATTCGGTGGTGGATATGGCGGTCGAGGTTTACTTTTTGCTGCTTTTTTCAATCGTTCTAACTATGAATTTGTTTTTGCCCTATCGTATTCATATTTAATGTGAAATTCTGCAGGTGGAGGTGGAGGTGGCGGTGGCGGATATCAAGGTGGTGATCGCGGAGGTCGAGGTGGCGGTCGCGGCGGAGGCGGCCGTGGCGGCAGCGGCAGAGATGGAGACTGGCGTTGCCCTAACCAAAGGTATTTGGTTTCTTACTGTTTACATTTTGCTCTTGAAACCGTTTTTCTTTTTAAATTAGATATAAAACTGTGAGAATTTACTGCTTTTGATTCCTTTGTTTTTCATTTGATTCGGAATTGCTATTATGTGTAGTTGTGGGAATGTGAACTTTGCGAGAAGGGTTGAATGTAACAAATGCGGTGCTCCTTGTCCTAATCCGAATAGTTCCAATGAACGTGGTGGAAGTGGTGGCGGTGGGGGTGGTTTTAGTAGAGGGGGAGGTGGCGGTGGCGGTGGCGGTGGGGGTTATGGTAACAATCGAGGGGGAAGATCTGGGAACTATGATGGAGGGAGAGGTAATGACTATAACAGTGGAGGGGGTCGATCTGGGAACTATGATGGTGGAAGGGGTAATGACTACAATAGTGGAAGGGGTGGTAGTAATGACGGTAGAGGTGGTTCATATAGAGGTAATCAAGGTAGAGAAGATGGTAGCTACGGTCAAGTTCCCGCTCCTAATGCCCAATCTTATGGTGGTGCTGGTGGAAGCTTCCCACCCTCTTACAATTCTTATGGTGGGAATGCAAGTTATGGAACTGATGCAGTTCCTCCACCTTCAAGTTATACTGGCGGACCTAATTCCTATCCTCCATCATATGGGGGTAATGCCGGTGGTTATGGGGGAGATAATCAAGGGGATGGGCGGAGTGGTGGTAGATCTGGGCCTCCGTCTGGTTATGACAATAGTTATGGTGCTGGTAATCGAGGTGGATTTGGTGGGTCTCCTGCCGAGCCCCCAGCTGCAGTGAAGCAGTGTGATGAGAATTGTGATGACACTTGCGACAACTCTAGAATCTACATCTCAAACCTTCCACCAGATGTGTCAATTGAAGAATTGAGGGAACTTTTTGGAGGCATTGGACAAGTAATATTCTGATCTTTTTACATTAGAGATTTTCACAAGCTTTAGCTTTAATGAGTCATATTGTGAATTTTGTTTGATGAATCTTGTATATAATTAAGTGGAATGCTACTTTCAGTGTAGACTCGTGTCTTTTTGAAGCGTAAGCATATTGATGAGTTATATTAGCAATAATGTTTTATACAAGAAATGTTTAGTACCTTGTGGGGAAATAATAGTATTTTTCCTGACTATTCCTTGAAGGAGGCTTAATGTGTCAGTAATTCTGTTGCATGTTTTAACTATATAGGTTGGAAGGATAAAACAGAAGAGGGGCTGCAAAGATCAGTGGCCTTGGAACATTAAGATTTACACTGATGAGAATGGAAATAACAAGGGAGATGCTTGTCTTGCTTATGAAGACCCTTCTGCAGCACATTCAGCTGGCGGTTTTTACAATAGTACTTAACTGAACAATTTCTTGATTTTTATCTTTCCGTCTAGCTTTTATATATATACCGTGTTTCATATGTAAACAGACATTAATAATAAATATTTCATTTCAGATTATGATTTGAGGGGTTACAAAATCAGTGTTGCAATGGCAGAAAAATCTGCTCCAAGAGCTCCACCTGCTTATAACCAAGGGTATGTATTACAGACTGAATTATTTCGGACTTCTATAAGAGTATTTGTCACTTATTTGCATTGTAAATTGTTTGGTTGATAAATTATTTTGGGAACTGTCTGTAAATTTAGCAATCATGTGCTATCTATATTTATTACACAACTGATCACTGTGTTTGAATGTTTCTTTTTTCAAAAATTTATGTCTCTTCTGAAACTGAATATTCGGTAATTAACTGTTGTTCTATAGGGGCAATAGGGGTGGCTATGGTGGAGATAGACGCCGAGACAACTATAGAGATGGAGGTGGCTCTGGGCCTGATAGGCGTGATCATTATGGAAACCGTTCTCGTCCGTACTAGGAGCTTGGACATTGAACGTTTTATGTACTATGAATTGTGGGCTGAGGGTTTAATTATTTCAGTTGGCTGGTTTCTTGAACTGGAAGCAAAGAGCTAGGTTGTTCACTTACTTTGAGCAATACCTCTTCCGCTCCTTTTTTGTTTCAATTGTCTAGATGGTGGGTTTTGAATTTAGCCAGGGATTAATTTAATCATGTGAATGTTTTTATAGAGGCAAGTGGATAGTCTCCCAATTGCTTGCTGCTAAGGTAGGTGTTGAATATTTCAGGTGAGTGCCGCTTTCACGTAAATGTGCCTAATACTTGCTTGGAAATTCCTTGTGTCATAATGTGGATAAGTGCTTGCAGTTCTCGCTCATCCCATGTGGCATCTGGTACAAGCGGGTGTTGGCATTAATTAATAGAATGTTTTATGTTAGTCATGGTTCCATAAATCAATAAATCTTAATTACAATGTTTAAAGTTTCAAGTAAAATTGGTTGTTTGTAAGGAGAGAAGTAAATCGGGCTGCCAGTTTGCTTTAAAATTGAAGCCTTTTGTAATCAAATCTATCATGAGTTATTCTACCGTGGTCAGTTTGATCTCGAGGCTTTATGAAGTCTTGTATTTTTTTTTTTGTTTAAATTAGCTAAGCCTTTTAGCTAATTTTTAGCACTGAAAAGAATTCAATTTACTCTAAATTGTTTTTATTTGAAGTGTTGAAAAAACACTATTTCTATGAAATTTTTCTGTGTAGAGAGTTGCAAAGATGATGCATTTTTTATGGATAGAGCCGATCAAGGTTTTCAATCTAGGTTTTTTTAAATATTTTTTGGAGATTAACTAGATGAAATAGTTCCATATATTCTTTATTAAGTAGATCATGAACTTGTATTAATAGCTTATAGATGTGAAAAGAACTCTTGCATATACTTTGTCTGATGTATATAATGCAGAAGCCATTGGTGTTTAGTCTTGAATCCTGTTTAGCTATCTTATGGTTTGCATTCTTATTTTATATTTTTATGCTTTTGCACTGGATTTGGTCCCTTTGTAACTGTAATTTACCTAATAGCCAATAGGGAAGTCAAGTGTCTTTTGGACTTCATAATACGGCATGTGTTGCTTTTGGCAAGCTAACTATTGGAGTCCTCACTTCACAGTTGCTCTGCAATTCAAGTTTGGTTCTCCTTTTATCTTATAAAATTAGTACAGTTGCACTGCGAGTTTGTTTTAATGTTCACACATCTATATCCGGTGGCGTTTGCATATTTGGTACTTGCGAGCAGAACTTTCTTCTCTGGGGCTATTGTGGGTGACAAGTGTCGTTGCTTCTAAACCGTGCTTGTTCATTTAGTTCCTTATCAACGGATGCTATATATTTCAAATGTACTTTGACCCCTATTGTAGATTGTGTTAGCCTGTTTGATTTGTCGGTTGTGAATTTTTACTTTAAACCTTGTCATTCTTGGTTTCATGGGATGAACATTTGCTTCACCAGTTATTAAAATATCTGTCTTTTTGACCGTTATTTCGAAGTGTGGGTTCTCATGTTTTTGAAGTAATCATCGTCGTTGTAATATTTTACAGATAATTTGTTCGATATAACAGTCTTTATGAAATCCTGGAGTCCGACAGCATATTTTTTATTTTAACCAAAATTTAGTCATTTACGTACTGCGCTTGCGGGAACAATTTTAAATGACAGAGCACTTGGTGTAGTTTTAGGAATATGTAAATGCCGGTTCCGTAGTAAGACTTTCGAGCTGTTTTCAGATACTCGATGTAAGTGGTGAATGGTGTGTTTTAATGTTTTGAATAATATGGGTTGCATAGAAATTGAAAGAATTTGTGTTATTTACTGGGGAGATAATATTTCACCCGAAATTGTAGTGTTGGTTTACGGAGTTAAAATGTCTACTAAAATAACTCAATTTTGTTAAAAACTTTGTAAGTTGAATTACCAAAAACAATTCCGAAACTGTTGTTTGATAATCAACTTTATTTTGTTTAAATTCTAAATGAAAGTAGTGGAAGGACGTCGTAATAATTAATGGAAAGGAGCTTACAAAAGGAATTATTTAGAATAAATACGCAGGGAGGGATGCACGATCTTAATGTTACCCCAACCCAAGGCATACTATTAGTATTACGATTTTACTAATAGAGATACACAATTCCTAGATAGGTTTTAATAAATTTACACAATTCTTTTAAATTTTAAATGGGTATGAAATTGCAATATATTGTTATTCTTAATCATGAGAAAAAAATAATAATACCTTTCTAATAACTATCTTCGGAAACATTCTTTTTAAAAGTTTTGGCAAATACGAATATTTCACATTCTTAACCTTTATATGAATTGAATATCATAATCGCCTCCATTCCCCCTTGCTCCATTTTGTTCGTATGTATTATTAAACTTTACGAACTTTCATAACCATGACATATGCTTTTAGTCTAAATTAGTAAAAAATTAAAATATTAATTTGGAACAAGAAACCAACTTATCGCATTATTGCTCCTAAGTCAAGTCAATAACTTCAACGGAGCTACACAAATAAATTGTATGAATTTCAGTCTTTATTGAATAAATTCTACTCTGAATTTTATTTTTGAATAAGTTTTAATGGTAAAAAGGTGTGTTATTCACACTCCATTTCTTTATATTCAAACCGTTTTAAAATTTCAAACTTGAATCTAGTTCCAAAGACGTTGCCTTGACCGCCAAATATCTCTATTTCCCGCGCAATGTCACATTCTGACGAGCAGCTTTCCTTTCTTCGTTCTCTAATCCATGGCAGAAGGTTTTCTCTCTCCAACTTCGCTCTATCTATCTATCTCTCTTTGTATCTGTCCAGTCATCTAACATTTCATTTCATTTTTCGCAGTTTCTGCGACGCAACCATCAGATTTCTCGAATCGCTTTTAGTCTCCAAGGACGTGAAATCGTTCATCGAAGTTCGCTCCAGCTTGACGGACTTCCTCAGATCTGAATCTCTCTCCGTTATTCGCTCCATTGCCTCTAAAACCGTCCACGAGAAGCTTCTCGTTCTCGAATTCTTCGTCCGCGCTTTCGCTCTCGTCGGAGATCAACAGGTTTTCTAACTGCTTCTCAGTTTCATATTGTTCTATTAAAAAAAACGCTGTCTCGTTCCCTTCTCGTGTATTTTATCTTCTCTAGTTTCCTATTAAATCTCAAAACATCAAAACAATAACAATTAATACAAAATGTGCCGATTTATTTAGTTGCTATTAAACTACTCGCGCTAATTTTTTTTTTCTCGCATGTTTTCGGTTTCATTTATGCAAGAGTTGTTTGGCACTGAGATACGAGGCTTTAGTAATGCGAGAACTCAAGTCCGCTAGTTGTCAATGGCTACGAGTTTCGCCTGAAGAATGGTTAAGATTTGTGAAGGACGCGGTGCGCAACCGTTTTCACGCCGTTGCAGAGAAGGTAGGAGTGATACATATTAATTATATTTTAATTGTATACTGGAATCTTCGACATGAGACATAGCTAATGCTTTCTTTGAAACAAAAAATAGTAGAGTTTTGATTGCATGTAGTGAAACTGTATTTGTACATTTGAATTATTGAACCGTGCTAAGGGTATGTTGTGTAAGTAATTAGGATTTCATGAAGATGCTTTAACAGATTTAGATTCTATTTGGATAATTTTTTCTTTAATCAATTATAAGTTTGTAGAAGTAAATATGACAAAGTTTTTCTGAACGTAGCGTTCAGAAAATTTAGTTGTGTCCGTGTGCTTAATGTATGCTTGGCGATTAGGCATGTGAAAATGCTTTGTCGTGCCTTGAGAATAACGATGATCATAAGCCTGGAGGAGACATGGTTTCTAAAAACTTGAAGAGCATTATCAGTGAGATTACAAGGCTCAGGAATTGTGCAATGACATCGGTTTCTTCACGATCTGGTATCTCCTCACTCATACATTAATTGATTTTATTGAGCATTCTTGTGATTAATGTTCTTTTAAATGTATGTCCATCCCTTATTTTCAGCTTTGCCTCTATGGCACAGTTTTCCATTATTTGAACTAAAGATTTTGGTTGCAATAAGTAGCCAAAATTTTTTAAATTTGTGCAGCATATTTGGTCCTCTACTTTTGTGTTTGGTTATACAAAAATGCCCAGGTCTTCTAAGGTATCTTTTATCTCGAGATTTGCTTTGTGATAGGAGTTTGCACTTTGGTTACCTCGTGTACATTATTGATAATTTGACATCTTACCGTCTTAAGAGCATAGAATATCTTTTCTTGTTCCCAAATAGAACAGCTTTTATTTGTAATATTGTAAATAGGTTGAAGAGTGTATTTTGGTTAAAGTTTTCTAGACTATTCTACTTTGATGTTATTATTTACCTCTTTGTATTCTATTCGTTACTACAAATTGGTGTTCGTTTATTCCTACTCTTATTTATTTGTGCTTGTGGAGACCGAAGAAGAGCCTTATAATGTAATGTCATACACTTCTCTAGATGGTTATATAGGATATTGTATATGTTATTCCCATGGACATTGATGTAAAGTGGATTTTCATATGCTTTCCCGAATGGATTTGTGCTTTATGGGTAGTCATTTGTTCACTGTTAGTGCTGCTTCGTGATATTAGTTCAGGTTCAGACGGCAGAGTACCTAAAAAGGAAGACAACATTGCAGCAGAAGTCGGACTTACTCAACAAACAAAAACGATGTCTAGCAAGCACTTCTTTCAGAAATGGAATTAAGAGACAGAATATACGGAAGTTACATGAACACCAACGTCTCCTACTGATCAGCGAGGACGGCATCCAAATTTGAGGTCAAATGATCAATTTAACTGTGACTTCTTTTCAGTGAACTTATTCAACGCCAAAGCACATGAAGTTTTTTAAATTTCTTTCCTTCCATTTGATTGTTAATTCTTGGTTAGTTTCTGGTGATTTTAGTTTTTACGCGTTGAAAAAGCAAGTTGTTTAACCATATAACATGGTGGTACTACTAAAACTAACATTTTTTTTGTTATCAGTTAAAGCCGATGTTGCAGATTTCGAACTCCCATTCAAAGGTTTGAGATCGATATTGTAATTTGTTTCGTACTCTCTCCCCACTCTCACAAATATAGTAACATCTGTTTGGCTGGTAATATCTACGTGGACTCTCCATACTGCAATTAGCATGTATCCATCTTTCAAGGCTGCAACAATGTTCGATGGATGACCATACTATGACGTTAAACCAACCCTAGAAATAATCGAGCAATGGTGGGAAAGGGTTCGGCTTAGGCTAGCTTTTATACGATAGGAGGAGCCTAGCATGGATTATAAACCAAAGGTTTTAAGACTTGATTTATACCTTATCAAGTTTAATACTGTTAAAAAAAACATTTAAAAGTCTATTTCATAGAAAATTGTTAAAGAAATCTTGAAAATACTTCTAAATATATAAAATGCATCTTACATGTAGGTCTTTCTTTAAAATAAAATAACATACTTTAACAAATATCGCATTAAACATTGTTAGAGTGTAAATGTGGTATGAAATCCTGAATAAAAGACATGCATTTTGATTGAATCCAAGTGATAAAGGTTTCAGTTGAATGTGGAGTTAAGTTCGCTTGTTTAATTTTATGACTATGTTTTAGTTCCATATTTTATACATATTAAAATTGTTAGAAAATGAATTATAATTCAAAATAATAAAATATTATTAAACTTAATATCGCGTTATCATTTAATGATGTTGATAAGTAAAAGGATGTATGAGAACCAGTGATGGATGAAAATGTGAAAAGTCAAAATTATAGCAAGTTTTAGTACTGCATAAAAAATATCAATATATTTATAAAAACGAAGCTTATTTTCATATCATGGAAAATAAATAATTATTATATCACTTTTTAATTATTTATGTCAAAATATTTATGTAAATAGTTAATAGTCAGCTTAATTGAATTACATAATGTTCAAATAAAAAAATAAAAAAAAAACTTATGATATCAAGATCAATTAAAAATAAAAATTAGCTTATGATATCAAGATCAATTAAAAATAGAGTATTAAAACTGTTTATATAAAAGGTATATAAGAGGATCCTTGTGTGTGTCAGCTCTGATCAGGATTCAATTTAGTTTTTTCAGTACTTTTTTTTATGATTGAATTGGTTTGTTTTAGAGAAAGCAATATTTAAATTATAATTTCATGTTTAAGCTAGAGATATAACTATAAGTTGTAATTAAGAAATCCAAGTATCAAATCGTTTACACCAATAGCTTTTGGTATGATAAATGTTAGATGTTAGTACGTAGTAAGGAATGATTGAACATCATTTTAAAATGGATTCTACCGTAATATTTCTGATAAAATATATAAGTACTAAAAGAGCTTATACAAAACTATTCACTAAAATTATTCATACAAAATAAATTAATAGTCTATACTTTACCATTCTATATAATATTATACACCAATATACTAATTGTTTGATCAGCTTGATTTACTAAAATATGCAACAACAAAAAAATGTGTATGATTCAGAAAATTGTAGAGGTCTAAAAAGGTGTGAGTGAAATCAATTTGTATCCGACATTATTCCATAGCATTTTTCACGTGCCTTGCATGTCTAATTAAAATCAAACAAAAGAATTGACTGGAATTTTCAAACTTTTAATACTCTGCGCCCTGTCCACGGACTACGAGTTCTTCGTATGTTTAGGTTAAGTTTGAACTGTTTTAATTTGTTATAAAATTCAAACATAACACAATTAAATTTTCAAATTGCATTACATAATAGATGCATTGAGTTAAGTTTGTAGTTTAAAATCAAGTTTAATACTCAATTTATATTTAATTAATTTGAGTTGTGTTCCATTCACAGATTTAAAATAATTTTGACCCTCTTACGAAAATTTATACTGCGAACTTTAATGGTAATGCTAAAGTTTTATAATTTTGCATATAATTATGTCATTAGTTTTATCCTGAAACTTTTTAAATTGTACAGAATCTCACTGTTGCACTTGCACTCATTGGAAACCTTATGGCCGTCCAAATTTCCATCTCAATTTTATAATTTCTTAATTTTTCTTATCATCTAATATATTCAAAATGGGCGGTCTAAGTTGATAATTATTGGAATTGAGGTTGCCCTGCAGGTAACAGATCATGATCATGTGCCTCCTAATTATTAATATTATTGCGCAGAGTTTGGTCATATGAAACAAACAAGTTGAAATTTTACGACGATCACATTGGGAACACAACTCCATCAACTCCTGCAGGTGAATTCAATTTCAACTTATAACCCCATGGCTACCAAATTTCCTGTCTTGCTTCATTAGTCAAACCCTACCTTCAATTTCGTAGCTGCTGCCTAATAACCTCGTCTCATTTGTAAGACCTGGATAAAAGAATGTTCAACCTTTCTTCCGCTATTCCATATTCAAAATCATATTACTTAACAAACCCTAAATCTTAAACATCTTTACTTGATAATCTTTTCAATTGCATTATCGTTTTTTTATTCTCTTAAAAAACATATGCTTATATATTATATATTTATTATTTCAAAGAAACTTTTGTTTTTTATTTTCTTCGTTATTCTCCACATTTTGTGGAACCTAAAAGTTTAGATTTGGACAAGACCCACACATAAGGTTAGAAAATATCATCATTTTCAAGAAAATATGGTAAGATTATGCATACGGATGGATTTTATTGTCTTCGGAATCAAACACAAATCTTGACTTTACAGGAGCAAAACGCTTACTAGCTGGGTGGAGAAAGGGATTTAATATCATCAAATTTGGAAAATAATGATAGGATTTGTAGAATATAAGCATTTATTTCTATGGAGTTCTGTATGTTTAATCTTTTAGATTGATTCGTATGAGTCAATTTTGGGTTACATGTAATTCAGCTAGCACCGCTTAGAACACTAAGAATAACTTACTGTGTATTTGATATTGGGAAAACCATAGGCGATGAGATTAATGTAGGTGGTTTAACGAAAAAATAAAGTTATCTTAGACATGTGAACTTTGATTTTAATATATAGATTCATTATGTTATATATTTTTTCATATATTTTTACTCAGTTTTTTATTTTTCTTATTTTATTTATTTCCTTTCATTAAATACTTTAACTTTTACCTTTTTCTAATATAGTTTTACTCATTCATTTTATTTTATTTGAATTATAACTTTGGTCCCTATTTTCATAGCAAAATATTAATTTAGTTCCTCTATTTTTTCTTATCTCAATTTGGTTCATATTTTGGAAAATTTGATGCAATCGAGTCATTTTCATTAGTGGTACAGTAACAACGTTAAATGAGGTGTTATGTGTCAATTTCAGGATTTTTTGAAATTTTTATTTATGTTTTTGAATTTCTTTTAAAAAATAAATAATTTATCACGTGTCAAGATGTCATCATGTCATGTGACAGCGACAATGCCACATGCCACTTGTATGTCAGGTGTTATTTCCACATTCTTAATTTGGACCCTTTATTTTAATTTTTGTCTCAATTTTTGTAAAAATTGAGTAATTTTGTCCTTTTCCAAATTGAAACTGTAAGGCCCAATTATTTCTGTCATCTTAATTTTAAAGGCTGCCCAATCTTTTGGGCCTAATTGGGGTTGGCCCAATTCAATTTCTGACCTAAGTTATCCCAAAACCCTAACTTGTAACCACTCTTCATGAAAACAAATTTCCATACACCTCTTAGAGCAGCTGTCATCATCCTCTGCTAGGGTTTGGAGAAGTCACAGTCTAGCAAGCTCAGCCTCATTCTTCCGTTCCGCGTAAGTCTCTCTCAACTCGAGCTCTATGTTCGTTTCGTCTCTTCTTTACGTTCTCAGTTAGAGCTTTCTAGTGAGCTCGTTTTGAACTTGTCCTACTGGTTTCAGTTCGCGAAG
>Ga0099823_1006854_pt1 | contig 11544 bp, 2 predicted proteins | sample CowpearedBW_FD_76831 | JGI IMG/M metagenome (GOLD analysis project Ga0099823, IMG submission 76831) | Root nodule microbial communities of legume samples collected from California, USA - Cow pea red BW | ecosystem: Host-associated > Plants > Roots > Nodule | place: USA: California | collected... | reverse complement strand
TTTTTTTTTTTTATAAATATAAAAAAAACTTCTTATCTCATATTTACTGAGATCAACCAGTTAGTTAATATATTGAGTTTTCAGTTATTTCAAAACAAAAGGAATTAACGTCCGAATAAACATATTAAAATTAGATCTTTAAAATGTATGTGAAATATTATTAATGATATTTGTAATCATCATTATAAAAAATTCAAATCAGTTTTTTAAATTGTCTTCACTCTCATTTATTGTTTACAAAAATTTACCTCAATATTACATACATATTTTGTTATTTAATTTTAATGTTTGTGAGACTTTTCCTAAAAAATATCACATTTAATGATTTTAATGTTATTTCCAGCTTCAAAGAAGCCCATATACAATTATTTACACAATAAAAGAAAGGGCTTTTTTTCTTATACCTCCCTTTTTTCTTTCTGCACCTCATACAGTTTGTAATTTCTAAATTACTTTTTATTAAAATTATAATAAAAATACTTGCATCTTTTTTTAATATTTTCTGTATTGAGTATTTCAAAAATATATTCTAAAACATTGATCTGAAATATATTAAAAAATATATTTTGAATTGTATATTTCAAAATATATTAGCGAAAATAACTTTCAAAAAAGATTCTTCTAAACCCTCCTCACTTCTTGCCCTAAACCCTTACCGCATCTTCTTCCAAACGGCGACGTCTTGCCTCAAACCCTTATTGCGTTTCCTTCAAACCCTCTCAGTTTCATCCTCTCCAAACCGCGGTCGAACCATCTTCAAACTCGTGGCCCTTTGAGCTGTTTGGTACGTTAACATGCCTTTCCATTTCCCTGGCTTTGTGTCCATGATTTCTCTTTTTCTGTTTTGCGAGTCCAATCGTCGAATTTTAATTTGCATTGCTGTGTATAAGATGTTCCTTTGGGTCTGTATAAAGATTTTGATATTTCATTTCATGGAACGAGTAATGTCCATATGAAGTTTGTACAACAAAAGAAAAAATCCAGTTTGTGTATATTTTCTCTTTTTGATTTTGATTATGTATGCTTGATATTTTCTCTTTTTTGTATTGGTTCTGTTTTGCACTACATTTTCTAGATTTCATTCAATCCAAGTTAGTCATAATAAATAGACTATTAGGCTACATAAATCATGTTAATCAAGGTTCATCCAGTTAAAAATTCTATTAAAATTCTCTAACAAGTTGGCCGATGAGGAGATTTATGTAAAATAACATCACTTATCTAGTAGTAAAAGTCATAACTGATGAAATTTATGTATAATTTTCTAGATTTCATTCATAACTTCTGTTGTGCTTTTCTGATTTTAGAATTTACCCATACTAGTTTCAAAACCCATTTTCTGATTTCCTCGTTTTAATTCTGTTTTAGTTCAGTACAGCTGTTCAGTTCAATTGATTTTAATATCTGTACTAGTAATGTATACATTGTTACCTTGGTTGATTTAGCACTCATCTTACTTGCTGATTTTGTTCTTTGACTAGTATTTGTACTGGAAAAAATAAACATGGCTCAGTGGTAAGCTGCTGCCACAAGGAGAGTGGTTTTGTTTAAACTTTCTGACACAGTTGAGATTTTATCAATGGAAGATCCAATTAAATGCACTTGTTTATAGGAATAAAATTCTCAAAATCCTTTTATTTTATGCAGAACTCATACCAGTTCAAAAATAAGTTTATTTCACCACTTGAATTAAAAGAAAAGAGTTGATTTATTTTTATTTTTACAATCACATTTAGAATTTTAGTTTATTACTATATGGATGAATTGTGTCGCATTTATGTTCATAGGCTATATAATAATTTCTGATTAAATTTTCATCAATACACATACAAAAGATGTTGTTTCTGTCACAATCAATAATAAAAAGAATTATTTTAATATGCGTTTTTCATTTCCAGTTTATATTTCAAGTTGTTTTCAGATTTCTTGTTTGATTAGAATGGTAGTTAATTCAGTTTTGATAGGTTTTTCAGTTCTTCATTGCATTTTCATTCCAACACTGCATTAGCATATCAGATTTCATTTAAAATCAGTTTTGCATTTCAATTTCATGATGCCTAGTTTCAATTTCCTGTTCTATATGCTTTTCACTGTTTCAGCACTAGTTTTCATTTTGGTTTTTCTCTTTGGTTTGAGCTTCTTGTTTTAGTTTCATTTTCTAGTTTCAGATTTAGTTTTTACATTGTTTCTTTGAATCATTTTCCTTGCAGTAGCTGCTGTAGTTGAGTCCTTATGAAATAAAACTGTCGATGTAGTTTAGTCTTATGATTTAATTATTCATTATGTTTGTGTGTCTAATTGTCATTGGATTTATTATGACAGGTGAGCACTATTCTTTTGGATTATTCTTGCTTTGATTCTGGTTGTCTTGCATCAAGATTAGGCCATCTTCTTCTGTCTAAAGTAGCAAGTTAGTGTTATTTTGGTTGTGAAACGCATTTACATTTACTTTTGAATTATTAGTGAACCAAGTATGTTTAATTCACTGTTTAACATATTGTTCTTTTTATATGGGCTAAATTCATTTGTAAGTGCTTCTACGTTCTAACTTCTGTTACAAAATGTAATTCATCTTTTAGCTCGACCAGTTGTCTTCTTTAGCTTGTAACAGTGGATGTAAACACCACTGTTTAACTTCTATGTTGTAGATTAGTTTCATCATGGCATTCTATCGTCCCAACCACCAACAGAATGGACAAACTGGTGGTGGAGCGAGGCAGGCTTTGGCCTCAATTCTACAAACTAGAGATGTGATTATTTAACTCTAACACCAGCTAAATTAATTGTTTTCAGAAAATTGACCTTTTTTAATTGTTAATTGGTTATTGAAACTATAATTTTATTCATGTAATAGTATTTTCAATTATTAATTGCTTAATGAAACTATGAACATTAAAGGTGATGGAGAAGGAGTGAACTAAATTTCCAAGGTTTAGTACAAAGTATATAAATGGTCTTGAGTCATTTCTTGATTTTGCTTACATTAGAGGAAGACCTTAAGGATGAGAGATGTTATGTTCATGCGTTAAATGTAAAAATTGTGTTTGGGCAAGACTAAACATGGTCTATGATCATTTAATTGTCTCGGGATTTCTAGAAGGGTATGATCTTTGCATTCACCATGGAGAAGAAATATACCTTTGCCTACTAATAAAGGTGAAGACATGATTGATAATGAAGATTCACATGATGATATTAATGCCTTATAGTATGACACATTTAGAACTGGGGTAGAAGCAAATGAAGGCAAAGAGGGTCCTAACGATGAAGCTAGAAAGTTCTACCAATTGATTAATGATACAATTTAAGAACTCTACTCTGGATGTGAAAGCTTTTCCACCTTATCTTTCATCATTTGGCTATACTTATTAAAGTGTCTTCATGGTTGGAGCAATTCTTCATTCACTTATCTCTTACAATTACTAAAAGAGGCCATGCCTAACTTGAATATTCCTGAATCTTTTAACAATTTAGTAAATTGTGTGGCCTTAGTAAAAAAAACATTGCCTATAACCTAAGCCCTCAACCATATCCTTCACGTCTAGAACACCGTTGCCAAAGTGTTGTCCAAAGTTTAGGCCACAGTCTTTTAACTTCAGTCCACACTTTTTAGTTGTTGTCTAAAGCGAAAAATGATATAGTGAAAGTGACACGTGTTGCATCAAATTCATGCACACATCAATTTTGAATTTGTGTTTGAGTTTGGGGCACCTTAATTTGTCAGTTGCTACCTTAGATACTTGTTTCTTATATGTTTTTATCTGCAGATGTGAAGAGAATATCAAGCTCATGGTGTTACTTGTTAGTAATCTTTGGTGAAATTATGCTCTGAAACATTATCACACTGATATTAGATATTAGAAGCCATTGGTTTCTGGCGATGTGATTTTTTTAAAATCATACACTGTATGTTACTCCTTTTTTTTTTCTAGAGCAGAAGCACTTGGGAAATGCTACTTTCGTATTGAGTGCATTGGTGATTAAGCTATAAATCCTTCTATAGGACCTTACCCTTGATCACCCAAAAAAGGGGCAGGGACACCCATAGAATATCTGATACTTGAACTAATTCAGGCGTACATTGACATGAAGATTAGAACCTTGGGCACTTGGATTTTATTGATTTAATTATGACTACCTTGGATATAGGTACATGTGTTGTGTTATGAAGCTATGACTATTGTAGGTGTCTTGACTCTTGATTGTTATTGCACCTCAAGCCTTTGCTTAAATGATGTATTCTTTCAAATCTTAGAAAAAATAGCATTATTGTGTACTTGTATAAAATTGATCTTCAAAATTTTCTGAATACAAAATTAGGGAAGAAATCATGACAGCAATAATAATTAAATTGAATATAGAAAATATTTTTCCTAATAAACTAGTCATTTGTATTTCTGCTGAAGAGAGTGTAATCCTCTCTCGTTCATATTATATATTTATTTCTCTTGCTTCATTTTCTGCATCTGATGGTTCTGCATACATCCAGGATGAAGATGTCATTGGTTCGACCTCTCTTGACAAGGCGAGGATTCAGCACAAGCTCTGAGAACCTTGTTGCTTCTGTGCTCTTTGAGAGACTGCCGGTGGTCATTCCGAAAATTGACCCTGTAGTTTACGCATTTCAAGAATTCTCGTAAGTTTATCTCTGATTTTGCTGACTTAAATATTATGCTATGCTTGAATAAAAAGAATTTCTAGGAAAGATAAAATGAATTGGGTAATTTGAGCTTCATTGAGTCTTGGGTTTGTAGTCATAGAAGAACTTGAAAGAATTAATCTTAAAGGAAGAAGATTCTTGTTCCATTGACTGATTTGAAACAGTACATTAATCTATACAGAGAACTCTAATTCTAAAGTAATAATTACAAAAAGATCTCTAGAATCTTCTAACAACCTCTAGTAATGCATTTAATATCAACCTAACAACAGAAGATATTATTTCATTTTTCAAAGAAAAATATGTGCTTCTGGAGGACTGTAGAGTAGGAATGGATGTCATGTTAACCCGAATTGTTCAACTTAGACTCTTCTCCTTTTATGAATTTGGTGATTTGTAAACTAGATGGAGGGTGATGTTTAGATAAATTCTAGTGATGAATTTCTTATTTTCCGCCTCCTCAAATTTTCAAAAGAGAAAATATGGAAAAAAAAAATTGTATTCTGGTGGATTCTTTTAGTTGTCATTTGATTAATCAAATGTGAAGAACCTGTTTTAGCAGTGACTATTATACTAAATATATTTTTTATTGGGTTAAACTGTTAGGTTTCGGTGGCGACAACAATATCAACGCAGATATCCTGATGAATTTCTTGACAAATCTATGCAAGGTACAAGTACTCAAGGGTATGTCTATAGTTTCAGTATTTTGGTGTTTACATTTAATTAGTTTTGAAGAGAGAGATCGCAAGGTGGGATTTCAAATAGTGAGTGATCCATGTGTTATATTGGTGTGTTTTATGCTGGTTGTCGAAGGCCTAGCACAACCCTCATCCTTTATCCAGGCTCGGGACTGACAATGAGACCGCAGGTGCATTTAGATTGCACTTTTAGTTATAATATGTACGAAAAACTTATTTGCAAGTTTCCTGAGAGTTGAAGAGATAAATACTTGAATAGTAACCAACACAAAATATTTTTCTTTTCTCTGTTAAACTTATTTTATGTGAATACTCTCAAATGGATGTAAGGTAGGCATTTATCTATATACTCATAGAAAACTGAAAAGAACCATTGGGTCTATTGCTAATTATCTGTATTACATAAAACTTCTTTCTTTCCTTCCTTAGAACTAGCGAAATATGAAAACTAGTGTACAAGGTAATAAAGAGGGGAATATAAAAGACAATAGACAACTAAACAAAGGTAAAATATAAGTGTTAGAGTACAACTGAAAAATATCCAATTTTCAGTTTATTATATCTTAAGAGTATTAACAATTTCTCATGTCTGCCTTCCATATGTCCGCCTTCCATTTGTCCTTATTATCTCTTAGAATTGTATTCATATTTAATTAATTAGGTTTCATGATTTGTTTCCTTATTTAATTACTAGGATTATGATCTATTATTATTGTTATTCAATTTGATTAAAAACGTAACTCAATCCTATAAACCGGAATTGTAAGATGGGAATTACTGTTATTCAATCGCCCTGTAGCCTGTGATGTCAACACTCCCTGCCCCACACTTAGAACTGAACATTTGGAGCTTGGTGGATAATTGCATGTGCCCAAAGAGCAATACCACCTCCTTCATATCTATAGGAGTAAATCCTAAAGCATTGACAAATATGGGTGTGACCCAATAACAGATCTAGGATAAACTCCTCTCCTGTGTTAAAATCTATGACTTAACTCAATCATAAAAAATTAGCTTAGAGAAGGTAAGGATTGCCTAAGCCTTATAATGACTTCATTGGCCATATAGTTGATTTGGATCTTTTGCCAAACCTATAAAGTTAATGACGCCTTTAAGATTATTTGAATTGGTTCTGCAGATTTAACTCGGTGGCTTGGATTATGATGCAATGATTTAATATATATATATATATATATTGCGTGCTTCTCAATGTGTTGATATATACTTAAGATTTATCACAGCTGGCAATACAGATAGTTTCTTCTTTTCATATGTTCTCATCAAATTGTTATTTCCAGGGGAAAAGGTGATTATCAGATTGACTATGTGCCAGCTCCACGATTCACTGAAGCTGACAAAAACAATGATAAAAGGTATGCACCAATGCGAGAATTTCCAGAAAGAAAACAAAAAAAATTTAAAAAAGAAATAAAATTTGAGATATTGACACTTACCAAGCGGCATGAACGCCAATTTAATGAAAGGGCAAAACATCCTGTGATTTTTCACAAAGTTGGTACTCAATTAAGTAAAAAAAAATATTGAGAAACAATTAAATATTTGCCTTCAATATGAGGACTGAAGTACCGATTATATCTTCTTTTTAAATTTCTCGAATGTATGAAGGGAAACAAATGCTATACAAGAGCATCCATCATCTCAATACGTGTGATTTCTTCTATGAAATATTGGTTCTTTCTCGATCTCATCTTCCTTGGGAATGGACCAATGTCTATTTTCTGTAGCGTGTTGTTTAGTTACGGATAATAATTAACAAGGTTATTTTAGAATTTAAATTTCATTTCTACTCCCTTGCCTGCCTGAGTGGCGGGTGAATGAATTTTGCTTTGACAAATTGTTGATTATATAATTTAGACAAACTTGCCATTTGTATTTTATCTCGTACTCGCCAGTCTTTATGAAAGTCATCATAGGAATGTTTTCAAACTTAAAATACCCTTATACTAGGGCAAGGACCAATCCTCACTCTGTGACTTATTTGAATGTTGAGTAGACAGAGAGACACTTACCTACATTTATCTATATTATCCCTTTTATTTTTCGTTATTTTGAAGAAATGAATTTGCTTTCAGATATAATTTTTGCATGACTGCTCATTCTTTTACTCGTTACTACTTGTCTACTTAGGTCATTACAAAGAGCTCTTGATAGAAGACTCTACCTTCTCGTCTATGGCAACGCGCATGGAGCTCCTAGTGGAAAGCCTGTGTGGCATTTTCCTGAGAAAGTTTATGAATCTGAGGACACCATGCGCAAGGTGAACGTTGGCATATGGCTTTCCTTTTCTTTTTCTGTAACTTTTCCCTTTTAACTTTTTTTAATTTTTCAGTGTGCAGAGTCTGCATTGGAGTCAATCATAGGAGATCTTTCTAATACATATTTTGTTGGAAACGCTCCAATGGGCCATATGGTTGTGCAGCCTACAGAAGACCAGTCTGGATCCACATCTTATAAGGTATATTTATATGAAAATTGTTGTACTTCTGGTTTGCTTATGGAAGCTTCAGTTCTTTTAATATTCTTATTTATATCAATATATGTTGGCACTTTATTGAAGTGCTTAGGACTTTAACATGTTTGGTTATCACATGATTCCAAATTTTGGCTTTCCAGTGCTTCTTCCATTTCAATGTAAACATTGATTTATTTGCTTATTCTTTCTCTTTGCTGAAATCTTCTGCCAGAGGTTCTTCTTTAAGTCTCAAGTAATTGCTAAAAACAAGTTCAACATTGCAAAGTGTGAGGATTTTGTCTGGGTGACGAAGGATGAATTGATGGAGTATTTTCCTGAGCAAGCTGAATTTTTTAACAAGATGATCATTAGCTGATGACAATGGAGGACATTTGTTTTGTTGAAACAATTGCAAATTATCACAGAATGATAGTGAATGACCTTGAAAGAACATCAAACTACAAATAATGTTTCAGGCCACATCTCGATTTAAAGTTTGGATATCTATCTTTCCAGTTCAACAACATATCTTGTTTTTAAATTTCAGAGTAAATTGTTTTTATGTGTACCCACAAGTGCTTTATATCCATTTATTTATTTTTGTTGATAAAAAATTATTAAAAAAAAATTAATAAAACTATTACGGTAAGATAAATGATATTGTAAACATAAAAGAAGTTATATATGCATTCTAATAAATTTAGCAAGAAACAGAAAGTTTTGGTTATTTAATTTTTTTTAGAGGTGATGGTATTTGATATTAGCTATTGATGATATTTGAAAGATTGTGCAAACATTTTCATAAGTTCTTTTCCCTTTCCCTTAAACTTTGAATGATGGTTCAGTTATACAATTATTGTGAATTCTCGTAAGTTCACACCTTTAACAACATTTTATTTGTATAAATGTCGCTAAAATTTGAATTTACCACAACGGTTTCTGATAACCGTAGTTAAAAACTTCTCTTTAATAACAAATCAGATATTTTTTACGTAGGTGGTTTTATAATTGTTATTAATTGATGATGTGTAAAGCAATTTTTGTACTAATGTATTAATTTGCCGACGTAAATTTGAGTTATTAAGACATTTGATACTATCATGGATAATAATTAACATTGAAAGGCAATTTAGTCCACAATATTTGTAGATTTATAAGAAGAACTAATTTTATTTTGATTTGATTTTAATAAATATTTTATAGAAGTCTTTGTTGAGAACCTTAATTTCTTTCTTTACGGGGTTTAACTTCTTCCATACATGTTCATTTCCTTGTCAACTTCAAAAAGGATGGGAATCCTTAAGTGTGACCATAAATAGACTAATTAAATGTGTCCCACTTTTTTTGTTGTTGCAATAATATGTTCCATAATAATTATGTTTTGTGTCTGTCTTTCATAACATGATGTTTCAATGTTGTCATTATTTTCTTTAATACACCAGTAGATGTTGTTCACGAGGACTAATATGTTTTGCTTCTTCTTAATCAGATTTTTTTTTTTCTTTTAATAAGAACCTTTTGAACTCATATTTTTATTTACTTCTAAATTGTCAGTTAACATATTGAGTTTTCAGTTATATATAATTATTAACACAATAAAACTAATCTGATTCAATGGGCCGTATCGGGCCTATTGTTAGGAGAAGGCGACGATTATTGGATATATATCGACCGAAAACAATTATGGATCTATAACTGTTTATTAGGCTTGGAGCAAAACGAAAAACAAAAGTAAAGAAATAAAAATAAATTATTTCAAAAACAAATTGTTAAGACAAGAATGAAAACTTTTTTACAGAGAGCAGATTGGGCTTGGGCTTGGGTTATAGGAGACTTCTTTGTTTCATCGAGACCTATTACAAGGACTGAATTTGTGATGAAGCAAGATACTTTATTTTTTCATTTTTATCATTTTTACAAATTGATATTGAAATGTTTTAAAATTTTCTTTTTCTTCCTTTCAAATATCTTTTAAAATTTGAAAACTGTAAATGAAATTCTTTCCTACACATTAAATATGACAGAAATTTAAAAAAGAAATCTTCAAACAAAACATTATGTTAAACAAATTTTAGGTTTAGTTTTGAATATAAAAGTACTGTTGATAAAAGAAATTTCACAAACATACTTTTCAACAAGGATGATATATTAGAAAAAAACTGGTGATTACTTTTCAGTATATGTATAAAAAAAAAATCTCTAATTGATCAAGTAATTAAAAATTTAGCAATTCCCTTTCAGAATAGCCTTTACTTTGTCAAAAAAGAAAATAAGTTTTACTTCGTGCACCCCATACAAAAAGAAGTTTTACTTCTTGGCGCACCATCAAAATTTCAAAATAACCATTTGACCCTCTGAAAAATTTTGTTTCCGAGATACATCTTCCAAAACATTTTCGAAATAAATTTTTCAGAATTTCTGAAATAAGATTTTCGGAACAAAATTTTTGAAAAAATGGTTATGGAATCAAATTTCCTGAATCAAGTTTCCGAAATCAGATTTCCAGAACAGAATTCCCGGAAACAGATTTCTATATAAAATATGTTCCGGAAAAGTTTTTTCGAAAGAGAATTTTTGGAGAAAACTTTTCGAAATATATGTAACGTCTTTCAAAACAAGCTTTTTGAAATACTATACAAAAAAAAATGTGTTTGGGAAAAGTTGTCTGAAATGATTTTTCTTTTCTTTTTTCATATTCTCTTCTTTTGCATCATTATCTTCCTTTTTTTCTTTCTTTGCAGTGGCGGTAATGTTGGAAACAGTGGCAGCGAGTGTGGCGCAGTGGTAGAGGGTGTTTTAGTCTTTTCCTCTTATTGGGGAGGTGCAGGAAGCAATTGGTGAAAAGGAAGTTAAAAGATAAGATTTTAAGTGATGGAATGATTGTACTTTCCAATGGACCGCTTACTATTTTAATGGGATTGGGTTAAGATTTTGACTTTTGCTCTCACAACTAAAATGGTAGAGTATGCCTTGTGAATAGCCCTACCATGCTATTCCAAATAAAGGACCATTATACCCTAAAACTTAGGGTAGCCCTATCTATTTACCATTCTGTTTTCCTTCAAATGAATTTACATCTAACTACACCTATTAACATCTAATTATCAAATCATGCCCTAATAAAAATTAAATTATTTTAAAAATAAAATAAGCTTCTATTCATTGTGTAAAAAGTCTTTTACTCACATGCGAGACAATTTTGTTTATAAAAGAAGCCTTGTGCAAAAATTATTAGAATCTATCTAATCCAAAGCTCATATACTATACTTTTGTATTATTATTTTATCAAAATGAAGCTTTCATGAAAAGAACACAAGGTATCGTGAAAAGAACACAAACTTTTTAAAATGAAAAATAATCATACAAAAAAGTTGAAGAGAGCAACTTGCGGTGATGAAACGCTTGTTGTATAAATATTTTCTAAACAACCATCTAATTATTATGTATATAAATAAAATAAATACTTGAAAACTAAAATGTTTTGTGTTTAGTTTTTAGAAGAAGAAAAAATGCCAAATTAAGTATATCAGAAGCTACCATAGTGGAACCAAATTAAGTAAATGGTTTTTTTAATGTTTTGTTGATTGCATGTTGATAATTGATATAGTTGACTAAACACATGTTGCCAATCAAATGTTGACCATCCAGAAAAGTTGTCTGCCCAGAAAGAAACTAGTGTGTAACTAGGGACACAAATAACATGTGAGATC
>Ga0099823_1006840_pt1 | contig 11553 bp, 9 predicted proteins | sample CowpearedBW_FD_76831 | JGI IMG/M metagenome (GOLD analysis project Ga0099823, IMG submission 76831) | Root nodule microbial communities of legume samples collected from California, USA - Cow pea red BW | ecosystem: Host-associated > Plants > Roots > Nodule | place: USA: California | collected... | reverse complement strand
GAAGAAGAAGAAGACGAAGACGAAGAACACAATGAAAAGAGACATGATGAGGTCGAATCTGTTTCCGCTTCTCTTTGCATTTGCCTTTCTGTTTTCGCCTGTGTTCTCTGCTTCGGATCTGATCCTCGCCAAGGTTGACCGTCGTGTAAGTCTCCTCTCATTCCCTTTTCTCTTCTCCTTTTAGGGTTTCGATCTTGCATCGATTGCGCATTCTCTTTTCTTCGCAGCACATCACAATATGCACACGCCATTCTATTGCACTCCCAAGGGTTTCTGTTTCACATAACCGATCAAATTTCCTCCGATCTACATTATTTATATATCTATTGCCTCTATTATGTTCAATGTATGCATATGTTTCACGTCGGTTATGTAATAGAAAACACGGTTTACACTCGCTGACGCAGAATCACAAGAATACATCGCGACACATGACTGACTTCATCTACTTGCTTGGTCCTTAATTTCCTTTGTAGAATTCTATGGATTCAGGATTCCGAACTGCTTGTTTTCTCCCGTGTCTGTAAATGTTCAGTTCTCTGTATCTAATAATTGTGCTGTATGCTTCTTCTGTCGATTTTTTTGTGTTTGCAGATTGATCTGACATCACAAATTGTGCGCATCGCCACTTCGCTAAAGGTGCTAAAAGAATCATTCATTTTCTTTCCTTCATCTATTTATTTTAATTTCTTGAGTTTTCTGTGAGAGTTTTCGTTCTAGTTGTATCAAAAACACTGAAATTTACCTTATTAATGTTTTTCATTTCAGCTGAACTGTATGGTAGGTGGGTAAATGACAACTTAACTTCTGGAAGAAACATAACGTGCACTATAGTTTAGAAATTTAGACTAAATAATAAATGGATTTTGGATGTGAATCTTTTTCCTTCTAAATTTGAAAGAAAAAAGTACTGTTGAAGTTGAAGTCGCTAAACAAATATAATTTCTCTTAGCCTTCCAGTTACCAAATCTTATCTCCTTTCATATTCTAATATACTTCTCTTTCCTATCATCTTCACTTCATGACACCCTTCCTGTCCATTTTTTTGCAGGTGGAGAACACGGGATCTGATGTTGTATCTGAGATTTTGCTGTCCTTTCCTGAAAACCACGCAAAACACTTGGCATACTTGAAAGCAATAGTTAGCGAAGGGAAGGGAAAAGCAAAAACATCTTCTGGTGTTGGTTTACCCGTTAAAGCTGTCCAACCTAATGATGTACCTCCTGCCTTGACAATTTACTCCGTATCTTTACCAAAGGGGCTTGGGAAGGAACATAGTTTGACTTTAGATGTCTTGGCTGTTTTTACCCACATATTGCAACCATTTCCGGAGAAAATCAACCAGGGTGACGTCCAACTTCTACTGTTTCAAGAGAGTGCGCACTATCTCTCTCCGTATGCTGTCAAGGCACAATCACTCACTCTTAAGCTGCCTGATGCAAGAATAGAGTCATATTCAAAACTAGAAAACGCTAAACTTCAGGGATCTGAATTAAAATATGGTCCATATGAGAATATTCCCCCTTTCTCATATTTACCAATAGTTATTCACTATGAGAATAACCTACCTTTTGCTGTTGCTAAAGAGTTAGTGCGAGAGATTGAAATTTCCCATTGGGGCAATGTACAGATCACAGAACATTACGATATTATTCATGCTGGTGCTCAGAGCAAAGGAGAATTTTCCAGGTATCCTTCTTTCATTTATTCTGAGTTTTTGATTGTTTCATTAATTTGGCTTGTCATAATAGTTTGTTTCCTCTCACAGGCTTGACTATCAGACCAGGCCTTATTTAAGGGGTGCATCAGCTTTTAGGCGTCTTGTTGCCAAGCTGCCACCAAGAGCTCATTCAGTGTATTACAGGGATGAAATTGGCAACATTTCCACTTCTAGTTTGTGGGGTGATTCAAAAAAGGTGAATACTTTTGCATTTGACAAAATTGTACTGTGAAATACTTTTTAAAAAGCATTTACCTAAACTAACGATTCTTTAAAAATCACAGACGGAACTGGAGATTGAACCTAGGTACCCTATGTTTGGTGGCTGGAAAACTACCTTTACTATTGGATATGGCTTGCCACTTCAGGACTTCTTATTTGGATTGGATGGAAAACGCTTCCTTAATATCTCTTTTGGTGCCCCTATCTACGAGTTGGTCATTGACACTCTTTTTGTGAAGGTGACCGAGTTTATTTTATCTTTCCCAATATGTATTTCTTTGCTTTTCATTTTTGTCGGTTGGAAACTCGGAAGGTGATCTTTGGATGGAGAATTTGTTAGTGTGACTTGTGCAACACCACATTTCACTTTTACCTTTTTTAGGGAGGAGGACGTATATACCAGGGAAAAAACAAATTTCTTTATCTGAATATGACTGTATCACAGTCGTGTGATAATATAATTGTGAATTTTAATCAATCGTTACCTGAGTTGTTAACAAGTAACCACTTATTGACATGTGACTGTGTGAATAGTTAATTGATCCTAAAGTGGAAATATTTTTACCAAAAATTAATCTTTTTTGCAATATTCCATACTCTCTTTCAGTTATCTTTTTGTTGTAGTATTGTCAAATTGAATTACAATTACATCTACCTAATGCTTGTAAATTCCAGGTTGTTTTGCCAGAGGGTTCTAAGGACATTTCAGTATCTGCTCCATTTCCTGTGAAAGAATGGCAGGAGGTATTGCTTGCTATATTGGTATCTTCCACCAAATCATAGCTTTTCCATTCCTTGATTGGGCTTTATATTCCTTCCATGTAATTGTTGCAGACGAAAATTTCTCACTTAGATATTGTTGGTAGACCTGTTGTTGTTCTGGAGAAGAACAATGTTGTCCCTGAGCATAATGAGCATTTCCAGGTATTGCTGTTACATCTTTAATAAAGCTAAAAGTGCTAACATTGTAGCCACCAAAAACACAGTATGCATTTTCAACTTCGTAAAGGTCATGCTTTCAAGGGTGATATTTTCATAATTTTTCTTTACGAGAGAAATTAATATCCATAAATTTCATTGACTGCTGGTCGCCTTATTGAATTGGTTCTCACTGCCAATATATTTATAATGGGATTTTTTTGTCAATTTACGTATGACTTGCTTTCATTGTATTATCAAGTATAACACCATCGGATAGAGACAAAAACTAGGGACACGGAAAATTATGACTCGATTACTTAGTGTACAATATTTGTTTCCCTTCTGAAATTGATTAGGTATACTATTATTGTCATTTTTGTATTGCAGGTCTACTATAAGTTCAACAGTCTTTCTATGCTCAGGGAGCCTTTCATGTTGATCTCTGGGTTTTTCTTTCTGTTTATTGCTTGCATTGTCTACTCACATGCAGATATATCAATCTCCAAATCTTCTGCATCTTATTTGGCAAAGCTCCAGTGGGACGAGGTATTCAACTTGTATCATGTATAAAATCCAGTATGTGCAATAGAATGTAGTACTTATATTGTACCCTTGTGTTTCGCTATGCAGGTGCAAGCAACTACTCAGCTGATCCACGGTATCATTAGCCGTTGCTTAACAGCACATGACAAGCTAGAAGCGTCATTGCATGATCTTTCTAGGACGGGAGACGTTCAAGCCTGTAAAGCAACTCGCAAATCAGTAGATAGCTCATTGAAAGAGCTCTCTAAAGAGTTGAAGCAACCATTGACATTTTTGCAATCTTGTCCACAAGCTGCTCAAATATTACCAAAGGTTATCTTATAAATGTTTTCTTCTATGGATTATTTTCTATCTCGATTTATAGTTACAGAATCTATATTTTTGTTTTCAGGTGGAGGAACTTGTCACCAAGGAGAGAGAGTTGCAGGAGAAACTTGTAGTGAAACACACTACCGTTGTAGACGGCTATGAGAAGAAGTCAAGTGGAAGGGAAATTGAGAATCGGATTGCTTCTTATCAGCAGAAAATTACTGCTTTGAGACGGGAGGTTGATGATCTTATGGACTTTATTGATGAGATATGATAGGTGACTCTGACTATGCTGCTCCAGATATGATAATATGCCCCCATTTTGACCTTGTTTTACTTTATTTTAGGTCAGAATTTTGTTGCGGTTTGATAATTGCAAAGAGATTAGTGATACTTCTGTGGTTCGGAATTTTTTTTGCAGACTATCGTCTACCAGTAATTTATGGAACAGTTAGCGTATATATGATTGACTATGGATCTCGATCTTAATTATCGCTAATTTTATATCCGTATTTATCTATACCTAAGGGAAAACATGGATTACATACACTTCTAAATGAGATTATTTTTACACTCCTGGTGAATTTTAAGTAAAAATTACGAGAATGGACAGGTTTTAAATTTAAATTTATTAGGAGTCATATGCTAAGTTCTCAGTTACACGATTTCATTCATTATTAAAATCGTGTTCATGGGACTTTGAATTGGATTTTGAAAAGTAAAAGTCTTTTTTAAATATGAAATGCGAAACCATCTCCGAATAAGCAGTGTTGGTCATCTTTTAATACTCCTAGACACACGTAAAAGGGAAGAAAGAGTTAAATAAACAAAAAAGAAAGAAAAGAAAAATATCCAGTGGTCACGAAGCCATCGTTTTACTGTGGAAGGCCTATCGACTTTTTCCACCCGAGCAACAGTCGTGAAACAAATGGTTAAAATTGGAGTTGTTGTTTTCAAGAAAAGAAAACCTCAAAGAGGTGTTGATTAAATAATAGCAAATGATAGCTCTTCTTTTAAAAAAAGTTTCTATTCACTAATAAATTTTAGAAACAACTTTTTTTTCTTGATTACAATAAAAAAAAGTAAAATCGCGTAATTCTTTAATTATAATTTGAAGTGATTTTTTTTTTCTGTTCGTCTTAAATGTTAATGTATTTATCTTTTTTATTGACTGGTAATGAATTTAATGATTAGAAACTATTTTTTTCTTGATTAGAATAAAAAGGAAAGTAAATTGGTGTACCTTATGCAATAAAATGTGACGTTGATGAATAATAATGCGTTGAGTTTGATTTTCCACAATGCACAACAAAAGAAAAAGCAGTAATTGTTGGGCTTATGTAGCATAGGCCCATGAAGAAGAAAAGGGAGGAAAAAAAAAAAGAGAATACTAGGGTTGTGTTTGTGTTGTATCTAATTACTGAAGTTAGAGTTACCACGGAGTTTTATCCGAAAAAAGATGGAGACCTCTTTGCGATATGGAGAAGATTCCAAAGCTCTCAGAATCCATGCCAAAGAAAAACTCGCAATCTTTCCCAACACCTACCTCCAGGTAATTCATATCACTCATCAAACATTTACATTTTCTTCATCGTCTCCAATCTTATACTTCTCCTTCCCTCAGGTGCACGGAGAACTTGACACCAAATTTGGACAACCATCATCTTCCGGTGCTTTTATAAGATATTTCAATCCAAATGTAAATCTATCTTCTTCTTCTTTTTTTCTATCCTAATTTAAAACCTATCTCCCATTATCTATTAATGTTCTCTTTCACTCAATTCGATTAGTTATCGTCTACTCTTGGTTTCGGATTGCGATACGATAAGCGTGAAAAATTGCGCTACACTGTCAATGCAAAGAAGACTTACACTGTCGGCGTTCTCAATTTTAAAGTCAAGGGCGCATCTGAGGTTGAGAGGGAGTTCAAAGAGGTACCGAGTGTTCTCAATATTAAAATCAAGGGAGCACATGACATGGACAATAAGTTCAAAGAGGTACAATAATGTTTGTTAAATTGCGCATTTCGTTTTTTCTTCAATTGCTGAATCCTCTTTTTTTCTTTTTTTGCAGGGAAAGTCCAGAATAGCGGCGGAGGTTTTGTTGAACCTCTTCAATTTCAAGCAAGATCAAGATATTAGACTTAAGATTGGATGCGAATATTTTGAAAAGGTTTGTGTTGTTCTCTCTCAATTACAACCTCTCTTCCTTCCCCTAATTTGGTGGTGTCAAATAATGCTTTGGTGATAGCAGGGTTTTATATTGTGGTGGAGGTTTTGTCGTCTTCTTTGGGACTGAAATTAGTGTTTGTGTGGATGGCATGAGATATCACATTAAGGATTGAAAATATGGAGAAAGAAAACCAAAATAAAATGGGAATATTGTCTTGTGGTATCTGCAGCAATGCAGACATCTATCTATGTTGACTATGATTTTGAGTTCGTGTTTTCTCATCAGTGACTTACGTGGTTGTTGGAGCCTTGGGTAGTTGTGTGATGTAGTGGCTCCTAAATTGATTATGTTTTCTGTATTCGGGGAATTTATTTTGTGAGTCCAATGAATTCATTTACCATTTTCCCTTCAGCAGCTAGAGAAAGAGAAATAATCCCTTTTCTGCCACCACTAATATCTGGGCACTTATTGTTGGATTTGGGTTTCTTGATTATGAGTTGGAACTAGATTGAACTGTCTTTAGTAAAACTAATTACCTGCAAGGTTTTAAAACCATGTCTAGAATATTTTCACTGCATTGAATTAGCACTAGTTTGTTAGAACTATCATTCATTTACGATTATTCCTTTTGCCTTTATCTCTGTACTTACAAGCGCACAAAGCTTTGTACTGAACCCATGGAAGAATCATTTTATTAGAATTTGTTCTGTTAGTCAGTTGTTTTGTAAGTAACCATGATTTAAGCCTCGGTATCAAATGTGACTGCAGTTGTCTGTTAGTTAGTGTTTAAGAATGTTTACCGAAAGCTAACAAGTTTGTTAAAGTCGAAGTCACGTACAATTTATATGTAACAGGATAAAATATTGAGAGTAATGGATGCATGTGTTTTAGGGATAAATAGTTTTGTTTTTTACACCGATTGAATTGTGTCAAGAGTATGTTAACTGAATACATAGCCTCTATTTAACTCTTGAGTAATTTACTTAGGGTACAAAAATAGTAAAATTACTATAGTCGGTTGTTATATTTCATCTGGTAGCAACCAAATGGTTTTCTGGAATTAGGAAGTTAGCATAATCCGCGAAATTGTCGTTGGTGTCATTTTGTCGAAGATATGATGTAGTTTTTTTGTGTATTATTCCCCCATTGTGTATTCCTGATGTTTTTTCTTAATGACATTTAGGTTAAAACTCTTGTTTTCAGGTTCCTTACCTGCAGATTAGAGAGAACAATTGGACAATAAATGCCGATTACAAAGGTAGATGGAACGTGAGATATGACTTGTGAGATATGACTTATGAGAAGTGCAGAGAGCTTTTTTCTGTATTCATGTTCTGCTTGTCATTTTTGGTAGACGTGTTCTGTTTCTCACCCTAACCTTAAGCCTGCCTTATAAAAGGGACCATGCATAAATTTATGTTTAGTCATGCGAATTGCTTTGCAGGAACTAAAGTGATTTGTTGAAAATGAAGTTCGCATATTATTTAATATTGATTTTACAATTTGTGTCGAGATAAAATTCTTCACTGCGTCTGTAAGATGTCATCATCTGGAATTGGATGAATTCGCCTGTATTAATAAAGCGCTAAAGAAGAAAATCTATATATTGATAGAGACTTGTAGGGAAAAAAGTCATAGGAAATAAATGAAGACTCTTTCTTTAAGATTAATTTATATACTTCTAATCTGTAAAGGTTGAATTGTAAAGTAGATTTATCTTGTAATGATTAATTTTGCTTCTTTATTTTTTTTTAATAACTTTTTTGACAAATTGCTAAATTATATTATCCAATAGTGATTTCCTGATGACCTAAGATGATTGCGCCTTAAAGTCAGTCATTTATGCATTTTTGCTGTGAGATTGTTGTTAAAGAATTGGAAAGGAGGGGGTGTAACATTATTTTTATGATTATACAACTATAATTATATAATAATGTAAAATTATGTTATATTATGGTTATATAATTTATTCTTAATTTATTTATTACAGTACTTAAGAGATATCAAATAAAAAAAATGTCTTATAAGAACTAAAGTAAGATTACATATTGCATGAAAAACTTTTGACTGTCCACTCAAGAATTTATAAAAGATGATGAATGTAATGATTGATTTTGGTCTTGATAAATAAAATACGTGTGAATGTTTGAATTAATTTGGTTAAGTAAAATAATAGGAGTGAGTAGCATGAATAAAAATAGTTGGAAGCGAATATTGTTATAAATACGAAGACGAAGAGGGGTATAGAGCAGAAGTAGTTACTTATAGTGTAAGTCCAACCAAAGAAACCCAAAACTTGAAACACACTCTTTGCATTTCTCTCCGAACACATGACTCGTCCCTTCAGATATTTAGGCGAGCGCGACTCGTCCAACGACTCCGCCGTGGTCGACTCCGACTTCGTCGTCATCCTCGCCGCCCTCCTCTGCGCACTCATCTGCGTCCTCGGTCTCGTCGCCGTCGCGCGCTGCGGCTGTCTCCGCCGCCTCCGCTTCTCCTCTGCTCCCACTCCCCAGCCTCCTCCCGCTGCCGCCAACAAAGGCGTCAAGAAGAAGGTCCTCCGCTCCCTCCCCAAGCTCACCGCCACTGCCGAATCCGCCGTTAAATTCGCCGATTGCGCGATCTGCCTCTCGGAGTTCGCAGCCGGAGACGAAATCCGAGTGCTGCCTCAGTGCGGACATGGATTCCATGTTAGCTGCATCGACGCCTGGCTCAGATCGCACTCCTCGTGTCCGTCGTGCCGTCAGATTCTGGTGGTTTCTCGGTGCGACAAGTGCGGCGGGATCCCGGCCCCGTCGAGCTCCAGCTCCGCGCCCCCGCCGCAGTCGGAATCCGAGGCCAGATTCAAGGTGAGGGAGGATAACGGCAATAGGTTCTTGCCTTAGGTTAATACTATTAACTCTAAATTCATGAATCCTTTTCTTTTAAAATACATATATATAATATATTGTCTATATAGTATGTATAATGTATAATATGAACTACTAGCTCCTCGTGTGTAGTTCGTGTGTAGTTTAGTGTCAGTTAGGAATTAGTTAATTAGTGTCAGATTGATATGGTTAGTGCTGTAATTATCAGTTGTATTATTGCATTTGTGCGCTCTCAGGGCAATGGTGTGATATCTTATTCCCTGCAACCTGCATCAGTTTAGTTGAATCTGATTCCTACTCCGTTCTTCTTACGTTTTCAACTTTTTTCTTTCTTTTTTCATTTTCATCTTTTAATTTTTCTCTGGTTTGATCGAACTTCGTTCGCTAATCGTACCACCTACATGTTATGCCACCTTCCATGCCTCATTTTTCTCCAACAAAATGTAGAGAAAAGTGGTTCCAGCTGGCGTCAATTCCTCCCTGACGCAATTTATCTTTTCAACTACACCTCTGGGATTGTGTTCAATTCTTTTTATACCTGAACTAGCGTGGTATTTTTTTATCTTAAATCATTTTAAATTGTAATATTAAGCTTTTTAATTATAAACACTATCTTTTATAAGAAAACAAACGAAATTCTACGAAATATAAAATAAATATTGTAGATTGAAAATTTATCTTCATTTAAAAAATCAATTATTTGCACAAAGATAATTTGAAATGATTGTGAAAGATGTTTATTTTTATCAGGCGTAAACAAAATACTCATTTAAAAGAGAGAAAAGAAAAATATTCATAATGTGTGTATATAAATATTACTTTGCATTATGTAGAATAAATATTTGTTTCAAATACCTAAAATTTATAATAAATAAATTGTTACTCTTAGCCTCAAGTACAAGAATAATGATAAATATTTCAAAAATATTGAAATAGGAAAATGAGTTGTTTCAAAGGTATTTTCTCTTGCTACATTGCTATATACTAAATTATGTTAATCTAGTACGCAAGAAAATTTTAAAGTATAGAGATGTTGATAATTTTTCTTTATTAGTTTTGAGAAATTGGTTTTGACGTGTTTAATTATTGACCTGAAATTAGGGTTGGGTGGGATGAGAAAAGAAATGAAATTGGAAGAAGCGAAGTATCTGAGATTCTTCCGCTGAAATGTGTGTGAATTAGTGGAAAGGAAAGAAAGGAAAGTGGAGCATAAAGCACTAAAGTTTAATAATGCCCTCACTCCATTCTTATTTTTCATTTTCTTTTTTCTTTTATTATTATATAAACAACTTCCTCAAACCATGACTCTTACTTTGACCATACAAGTTTCAGCATTTTCCCTGCTTTTCACACCCAACCCACTTTCATACCAATGCTTTCATTTCAACACATAACTATATATACCATTATGCTATTAATTAATTACAAATTATCTGAAAACTCATATTATTCACAATTTTTTTTTTCAATTATTGTACTATAAACCCATCAAATAAAATGTATTGGTTGGGTTTATCTTCACTACACTATATATAATATAATTTTACTCACAATAGTTATTCTACCAGTACAGGGTGATTTAATTACTGCAAATTTTATATAAAATTTATTAAGTTATCATTATTTTCTTTTACCATTAAATATTGGAATATGATGTAATATTAGTGAAAGTCTGACGGTAATATAATGTTAAATTCTATTGGCAATTAATTAATAAAGTCTATAAAATAATATGATATGTGGTATTAATTCAATTCTGAGGATTCGTGGCCACAGAGGACCTAAGATCAATGAATGTCTCATTTGAAATCACACACCATAGGTATCCGAATAATCTTCCTTTTGTGGGTTGCATTAAATAATCTTATACATCATTTAATTCAATAAATAATAAAGATGCAAGTACACTTTGGACCAAAACTATTCAAGTTTTTATTGGGCCCACCAATGATCCCAAGTTTTTATTTCTAATAAATTTTTTTGAATTTTATTCACTTAGACTGTATGCATTGTACATTGCCCTAAATACTCCCATATCTAACTTTCTTTTAAAATATAAAGTAAGCAAAATTAACCCATTCAGAGAACTTAAGAAGCATGTGTAAAATATGAAATAAAAAATCGTAATTTCTTACACAATTTGACATACAATTACTATACTTTTTATCATTTGAAAAAGTCCATTGTTGTGGAAAAGATATAGTGCTGTTGATCATATGAAATACACTCACAGTGTTAGTGGCTATTTAGTCCATTCTTCAACATCTCTCAAAAGTATACAACCATATAATACTTAGAACTGTCTTTCATTCTAAACAACAGTTAATTTTTTTTTTCTTTGACAAATTTAAAAAAACATAAATGTTTGAAATTTCATAAATGACATGCAAGATAATATAAGATATTCACATAATCAATTCTTTATATAAATATAATTTATTTATCAATCACTTTACAATGATTTTATAAAGTTTGATACAGTATTATCATATAGTTAACGACAATAATTTATTATAATAACTATTCTGTTATAGACAAAGAATTCTATAAATGTGTTTGTGTTTGTGTTATTTTATATTTATGGAGATTGTGGTGGTGCTTTTGCACTCACCACACTTCCACATTTCCACAACCAAAGGTCACAATTTTCTGATTGCAATCAAAAGATCTCTCTGGTAAAATGAAAGGCCACGAAGTCAATTCCATGCAACAAAATTCTTGAGTGCCATCTTTTAGTGCTACCTTAGCCTACCAAACCGACACACTTTTTCGTTGACTTTTTTTTTTTTTTTTTTT
>Ga0099823_1006838_pt1 | contig 11555 bp, 9 predicted proteins | sample CowpearedBW_FD_76831 | JGI IMG/M metagenome (GOLD analysis project Ga0099823, IMG submission 76831) | Root nodule microbial communities of legume samples collected from California, USA - Cow pea red BW | ecosystem: Host-associated > Plants > Roots > Nodule | place: USA: California | collected... | reverse complement strand
TATATATATATATATATATATATATATATATATATATATATATTAGTAAAAAACATTTTGAGTCTTCATTTTGGTAGTTGAATTCTTACCTCATATAAGAGTAAATTACTTCCAGATATTGTGAAAACATTGATGTGTCTCAAAGACTAGTATGGACCAACATGGAAGGTAATGAAATTAACATTTTTACTTAGATATTTTAATTAAGTGATTCTTAGAATTTTTTAACGAACTTCTTATGTTTTCAGGCTCTTCTAGATTAAAATTGGATTACATGAAACTTTATACAATATTACAAGAGGTGGACATTGATGAAGTTAGTAATTTCTTTAATATTTCATTCAAAAATAAACTACAATATCAATTGTTAATGATTTTTTATTTGTTTGTTTTTCAAGAATCAATTGAAGAAGGTGGACTTGTTGATCCAAACACTAATTATGGTTAAATATTTATTTTTTTAAACATTTTTGTATATATACGCGGATACCCATGAATACCCACATATATAAAAAAAATTAAGCGGGTAAGTTAAAACAATTGTTGTAGCCTCTCGTGTGCGCTCTTTATCAAGTTGGCATTAGTTATGGTAATGAATGCTCAGAGGAATCAGCTGCAAGAAATGACAAATAATAATAATAATAATGTTATTGTTAAGATAATGATAAAATGAACAGAGTAATAATTTGCGACAGATCAGATAAGTAAAATAAAAAATTAGAATTATAAGGTGAAAAATAACATTTGGGCAGTTTTACCTCGAATTTTGAATTTAGAAGATGGGTGAAATAATGAACTTTTAGCATTTCTATCAAGAACGTTAAAATGCAGGTAGGTGTGGTGTACTTGTCTTTGCGTCATCAATTTTTATGGGATTTGCTTCATTCTTTCCTTTGCCAATTCAAATCTTATAACCAAATCCATACATTCTTTCATTACCTTGTCGGTCCTTACTCCATCATAGGATGCCGATACCGGCTCCTTTCGGCCCACTTCATATTTCCTCTATAAAAATTGGATTCGTCTTCTTCATCTTTAAAATTGTGGGTAAGGTTTTCCTCTTGTTATTAATAATAGGGTTAATCATGTTTTTGTTTTCTTAACTTTCGATAAAAATTGAAATTAATTTTTCTTTTTAAATTTTGAATTAATCTGGTCCTTCATTTTAAAAATTGTTTGTAAATTTAGTTAACGTTTCAAATGTGTTTTCAATTAACATTAAAAAAAAAAGGGTCAAACATAACGATATAAACAACTTAAATATTATTATGAATTGTTATTAAATGTCAAATAAATCAAAATAAATAATTTTAATTTAAATAATTAAATTCACACATTTTAAAAGTTGAGAAACTAAATTGATCCTAAACTAATTTAAATTTTCACCGAAAATTAAGGGTCAAATACATATTTAACTTTTAATAATAATTGAAATAAATTAAGTAAACACAATATTTAATCAAATAAATATGTCAAAAGTTAAACATTTCATAAATAATAATAATAAAAAATTATTGTTTAAGTTATAAAAAACTTTAGCAATTAATGTTAAATACAAGTAAGAAAATTGATTTGAAATTTGATCATGAAAAAATATTATAATTTTTGCAAGTAATGCGAAACTTGCTTAAACGGATCCATGGAACAAAATGCTCGATTTGCATTACCATCCTACTACCCCACCCAATCATTATTACCATTTACACAACTTTTCTAAAAAGCGAAGCCATAAAATACAAAAGCTTTATTGAAGTAAATTATTGAATTAACTTATCTTTTTTTGGCATCTTGAATAATAAATTGTTCGATAATACCTCATGTAAATCCAATTTACTCATTTACGCTATTTTTTTTAAATATATAATGTGTGAATAAACTCCAAAGAAAAATCACGAACCCTCAAGAGACAACAAAATCATGATAATTATGATTTTAAGAAAGTGTTAATTTTGTTTGTTTAAGCATTTAAAAATACACTATTAATATTTTAGATATTTTTTAATATATTTTAAAACGTTAAAATTAATGATAATCGGTGTATTATATAATAGAGGAATAACAAAAAAAAATCCAGAAAATCTAAATTCAAATTTCTATATTTGTTGTAGACACAGAACGTGATGTGGAAGAAATGAATGAGTAATCTGTGTGTAGTTGGATAAGATCTTACGTAGTGAATGTGACCAAAATCAATGCTCTAACTATAGAAGAAAATAGACGTGCAATTGCCCTAATTGATTATATAATTTCCCACAAACTAAAACAACTCTCCCTGCTGCTAATTACTAACTTCATCTTAAATTTCCTCTTTGAAGGATGTTTAAGGCCATTTCAATAATGACAACAACATTGTGCTGCTAAAGTAACATCCACTTAATGACGCCATACCTACTGCATTCAAACCCCTTTCACCTGCACCACGTCATTTTTGGGCTGTGAAGAAGGGTAGCTTCTGCAATTACCACCTTTATAATTACATTAAATTTATCAAAAAACATGTTACTATTTATCAAAGACAGTTAATTACCTCTAATAACATTGATTCTGCAGTTGTTTGTCGTCGAATTCAGAGGTGCGTACTTTTGTGAACAGTAAGCAGTACAGTGTGTGATCTGGCAGTGGTAACTCATGCACCTTCAGAGGGTGAAATTAAATCCACCAACCATTGCATTATGCAGATACAGTAATCAATGTTGTTTTTTCTTTTATTATTAGTGATTCACAACAATCAGGTTTCATTATTACAAGAATAAATCTCACCGATTTTCATGTATATGAAACTTAGAAGACTTCTACTTGAAGTTGAAAAGGTATGAGATTTTGCATGCAGAATTTGTTGGATTGAAAGTTGGAAGTTTATGTGCATAAAGAGAATACTAAGAATAAGAAATGAAGAGGGAGTGAGACTGGAGTGAAAACTACAAGGGAAGGTATCTATCTGAGTCACATGCCTACTTTTGTAGGGTCGCACTAGTGGACACAAAGATAAAGACTACTACTAATTCTTTACATGAGGACCCTCTAGTGTGAACCTGTCATTCTCACTGTTTCGCCAAATTATTTTAGAGGCTAAGTGTGGTGCCTAATTTTTATTGTTTCTGTGGAATAATGATAAGAAGAGTGGGTGGTGATAGGCTGGTATCTCTCAATGGTATAATGCAAGCAAGAACTATGTTGAGTGGAGGAGTACAAAGAAACCATAAAGTGTCACAAGAATTTCACATCATTAGGTAGCTTCTTCAACCAACGTAGATCAACTCACCATGCATTCAATAACAGCTACATGTGTGCTCAATCTAGGACGGTGATGCAACTAAACTCTACAAACACTGTTCCTTCTTCCTATTGCACCAATGCACTTCAATGCACACAACAAAATTCAAACTACTCATAACAATCATCATCACATTATTCCTCACTCACACTCATTAGCCACAGATTCCAACAAGTTACTAAGGTTACGTTTGTTAGTCCAGAAACTAAATTTCCTAATGAAAAATTTGAGATATTTCACATGATTCTCTTTTGAATATTTGAATAGGGAAATCAAAGATTCGATGAGACAAATAGTGAAACAAGTGATTATATTTTATTGTTACGTTTGATTTATTTATTTATGGGAAGATGGGTATTAATTGAAAATATGATGAGAGGAAAGTTGGAGTTTTTATGGGCGATCTTCTATAATTAAAAAGTGGAAATTTGAGTTTTAAGAAGAGAGAAATAAAAAGGGAATGTTGTTATTTTGTCATAAAAAGTGGTTATTGTTTATGGATATGATGTTATAATGAAATAATAGAGAGAAGGGTGGAATTAGGATGGACAGAAAGTCAAAAATTTGAGGAACAAGACAGGAATCAATCAAGGCGATGATAAAAAAGACATTTTAGGAAGGAAGAATCTTTTTTCTCTTCGCTTATCTCATTTCCTTTGTTACCACCAAATGTGAGTTGGGAGTGTCACCGTGTTTGTAGGGGCCATTTTCTATATTTATTTTCATTTTGATCCCATCGCACGTTATGTTACGTTAATTGTTGGTTCTTTTTTCGATGATCATCAAAAGCAACCAAACGACCCACTGAATCCTCCCACACACAAACAAACACTCACAGATTCATTTCAATTCAACACTTTCACTTCTTGGAGCGCCAAAAGAAAAAGGAAACCCTAACGTATTTTTAAGAGAAAAATACTCACTCACTCAGAACAAGCAAAGAAAACAGAGAGAGAGAGAGGAGCAGTCAACCAAAAAAGACACCCCATTTCGTTTTCACACACGCTCAACTGTGTCATCTGTCAGATCTGCTTCTGCTCTCTCTTTTCCCACTCACAAAGCTGTAATTTTTACACCATAAACAGATACGCTACCCTGCATTCTCAAATGGGTAGTGCATAGTGTGAGTAAAGGTAAATGGGCATTTGTCATTCTTTGTGGGTGCCGGTGGGTTGAAGAAGACAAAGAAGAAGAAGAAGAAGAAGAAGAAGAAGAAGAACGAAGAAGATGTCAGAAATGCGGGTGTCCGAGCTTCACTTGAAGAAGGAACTCACCCAAATACGCAAGGCTGCGCGAGTTCTCAGAGATCCTGGCACCACATCTTCGTGGAAGTCACCACTCAGCTCATCAAGATCCGTGGCTGCATGGAACAGAGACAGTGGAAGTAGAAGGTTCAGCACCAATTCTCAACTTGCTAACAATGACAAAGAGAAAGAGAAGGAGCGGGAGAAAAAGGTGTTTTTGTACAATTGGAAAAACTACAAATCTTCGAGTGAGAAATACAACGAGGAAGAAGATGACGATGATGGTGATGATGGGGGGTCGTCGTCGCTTCTTGGGGACAGAGACAGAGACAGTTTGAGTGATGCTCGCAACGGTTGCGACTCTAAGAGTGATACATACCTGGCTGCTGGTGGTACCGGTGGCGGTGGTGGGACTCGTTCTTCTATTTTCAGATGTGGGGATGCTAATCTTGTTTCGAGAAGAACTGTCCCCGTTAAGAAAAAGAGTAAGAAAAATAACCCTCATTTTGATTTTTTGGCAAAGTATCAACAGCATAGACAAACGAATCCAGGGAGAAATTTTGTGAGTTCTTCGAAGGCAATGCTCGAGGGGCATTCTTCTTTGCCTTTCTTTAGCAGAGACGACTCTGTCGAGTTCTCTGATGATACCGAGGATTACACTAATTCTGAGGGCGTGAGACCGATTTCGGGGGCTTCCCCTTTGCTTTTCAAACTCAGGCAAAAGAATTGGTCTCGCTCTTCCTCGAAGTTTCTGAGAAGAAGTCGAAAAGAGGATTCTTCGTATTCTTATAGCACCCCTGCATTGTCAACTAGTTCTTACAATCCGTACGGTCACCGTTATCCCAGCACCCTTGGATCCTGGGATGGCACCACCACTTCCGTGAATGATGGCGATGGAGATGATGAGATTGATGATCATTTGGATTTGCCTGGCCGCCAAGGATGTGGGATTCCTTGCTATTGGTCCAAGAGGACTCCTAAGCATAAAGGGATGTGTGGGAGTTGCTATTCTCCCTCACTGTCCGACACTTTGAGGAGGAAAGGGAGTAGCATGCTCTGTGGAAGTCAAACTATTTATCCCAGACACCGGAGATCGGTTTCGGCATCTCAAAAGAGAAGACTTTCTCAGAGGAGTGCTCGAGGTGTCATTCCATTACTCACAAACAGTGGTGATGCAAGAGAAGGGTCGTCTGTGGGAACCGGAAGGAGCGATGATGAACTTTCCACAAACTTTGGAGAGCTTGATCTTGAGGGATTGAGCCGGTTGGATGGAAGAAGGTGGTCAGCTAGTTGTAGGAGTCAAGAGGGATTGGAGATTGTAGCTCTCAATGGGGAAGGGGAAGAGGAGGGCACGCCGGAGAATAGTCGCTGTTTCAGCCAAAAGTATAGACCAATGTTCTTCGGCGAACTTATTGGCCAGAATATTGTTGTTCAGTCACTCATCAATGCTGTTTCCAGGGGACGCATAGCTCCTGTCTATCTTTTTCAGGGTCCACGTGGGACTGGCAAAACTTCAACTGCTAGGATATTTGCTGCTGCATTGAACTGTGCTAGTCCTGATGAGAATAAACCTTGTGGCTACTGCACGGAATGCACTGATCTCATTTCTGGTAAGAGCAGTGATCTTTTGGAAGTTGATGGAACCAATAAGAGAGGAATTGATAAGGCTAGATATCTCCTAAAAAGATTGTCAACAGGGTCATCGTCAGCCTCACCACAATATACAGTTTTGGTTATTGATGAGTGTCACTTGTTGCCCTCCAAGACATGGCTGGGATTTCTCAAGTTCCTGGAAGAACCACCCCAGCGAGTTGTATTCATATTTATAACATCTGATCTTGACAATGTACCACGGACGATACAATCTCGTTGCCAAAAGTACCTTTTTAATAAAATTAAAGATGGGGATATTGTGACCAGGTTGAGGAAAATATCTACTCAGGAGAACCTTGATGTTGAAGCAGATGCACTGGACCTCATTGCTATGAATGCAGATGGATCTCTTCGAGATGCAGAAACCATGTTAGAACAGCTTAGTTTGCTGGGGAAGAGAATTACTACTTCTCTTGTCAATGAACTTGTGAGTTTGTTGCGACTATTATTCTTTGGCATATTCATGTTTTCAAACACCTAAGTATGAGATGATCATATTTTTAACAGCCGTCCCAGGAAATAGGCAAAAAAAAGCCTTTTGGGTCCCAAATTCGCCAACAGTTCTAATAATGCCTTTAACTTTACAATTTTTTTTTTTTTTGTGTAAGTAGTTGCCGTAGAAACATAATGTGTTTTTTATATTACCTGCAACAGGTGGGAGTTGTTTCAGATGAAAAATTGTTAGAACTTTTGGAGTTGGCAATGTCATCAGATACTGTAGAGACAGTGAAAAGAGCTAGAGAATTGATGGACTCTGGAGTTGATCCAATGGTTTTGATGTCTCAACTAGCTGGCCTTATCATGGACATCATTGCTGGGTCATATGCAGTCGTTGACACCAGACCTGATGATTCATTCTTTGGTGGACGGAGTTGTGAGTACATTCCCTGATTAGATTTGATAACACTTATATATTTATTTATCATAATGTTCACTAAAATATGTCATTCATCTTAAAACACGGAAAAAATAACTTTGGTGTTATTTCGTGCAATGGCTTTTCCTTTTCAAAAGCTTAGAATGATCAATAAGTTCATGGCCTCTCATCTATACCAAAGGATATTGGTAAAAGTGAATAAATAGCGGGATATTGCATTTGATACTGTGATATCATGTTTGTGCTTAGGTTACTAATTATCGTCTTGCTTGTGCTTAGCCCTCTCATTTCTATTTTAAGATGTTCTTTCGCTTTGTATTTATATGGAACATGCATTTGTCAACTGAAAAAGAGTCTAAACCATTTAAAAGGTATAAAGTTCTCTGGTATAATGAATTTCAACAATAAGCGTCTGGGCGTGCTTCTAAATCCTGTTTTCCGGTTGTGACCGTAGGCTTTGATCAAGATTATTAAATCTATATTCAAATAATGAATCACCGAGCTATTTCTTGTGAATTGTAGTTTTGTATCAAATTGTAAGATCCAGGTACAATTACAAATTATTCCAAATATATGATGTAGATGATATATAGTATTCAATGTAAACCTTGAACTAGAAAGAGATGATGAAACAACTATAGAAGAGGTCAAGCTAAGAAAAACTACTAATTATGTCCAAGTTTGTGAAGTTTTTATTACTGGAATGAAAATAGAACATTTGAATAGCTGAATGGAATACATGCATTGAATGTGTCAATGACAAACAAAGGTAGAATGATTAAATAGGACAAGTTTCTAAGTGTTCTTTCCAGTTCCTATTTTAGCTCACACTAATTTCTACCATTTTTTATAAGAATTGGTGAAAAAATGAAAATATATGAATAGTTGTATTGTATCATAATACGAAATTGTGTACATTCATACATGTATTATAAGATATATGAAGTCATTTAAAATTTATCTTGAAATACTAATTGGTTGATGACCAAAGTGTATCAAATTATGAATCATAAGATTTGATAATTGTGACTCTGACACCTACTCCTATTTGAGTTTTGATATTTTAGGTTCTTTCCTGAACTTCCTGGGTGTTTTGTATCGCTTTTGATTGTGGTCTTAATGTTGTGATATAATAATGAAAAATCTATCATTATCTAATGATTATTGAAATGCACACTTGTATTTTCATGCTCAGTGAATGAATCAGAGTTGGAGAGGTTAAAAAATGCTTTGAAGCTTCTCTCAGAGGCTGAGAAACAGTTAAGAACATCCAGTGAACGTTGTACATGGTTCACAGCAACTCTTTTGCAGCTTGGTTCTACACCTTCTCCTGATTTCACGCAGTCAAGCAGCAGTAGGAGGCAGAGCTGCAAGACAACTGAAGATGATCCATCAAGTGTTTCAAGAGATGTTACCTCTGGCACGCACAAGTCAGACCCTCAGTATGTGCCTCGAAAGTCACCTTTCTCTGGATCCCAGCAAAAGGCAGTAAATGATGATTCCAACCATCAAAAGGATTCAAAGATTGAAGCTTTCGGCTTGAAATCGAAGCCGTCAAACAGTCCAATCCTAGATGATGGCTCCACAGTTGTATCATCTGATGATCTTATGGTGGGGAATACAATGTATAGGTGCATAGATTCAGGGAAGTTATGTGACATCTGGGTGCATTGTATTGAGAAGTGTCACTCTAAGACATTGAGGCAGCTGCTGCACCATCATGGAAAGCTTGTGTCCGTATGTGAAGTAGAAGGTAAGCTAATAACATTTTTTGCTCGAAATTGAAGTTTTCCCATCTTTTGAGAGTATTTGGAAGCATTTCTCACAAACCTAGTTGCATTAAGCTGCTTTCTTTTAAACAAATAGATAGCATACAGGATTCTGTTTACCACTATGGTTTTTAGGGTTTATCAAGCAGCCAATAATACCCTGGTTTATCTGTTGACTTTTGCTATTATGTGTACATAATTCAAAGACATTAGAGTTACATAACATGGTGGAAGGAAGTCAATTCAATTATATGACATGAGGAAAATGAATCTAAATTGCTTTTCAGTGTGCTTCTCTAGATTCCTGATCCTAATCCAATTAGGTAACAAATAAATAACAAAATATATGACAGATTTCTCAAGATCAAGGTTTAATTTCTGATGACATAAAGATTTTTAAAACAAGGAACAAAAGTATCCCTTGAATAACACAACTCATCTCATTCTATTATGCATCATTCTCACCCTCTAGGATATTCTGAAGATACTTTAGCAATGTTTAGTTGAATGGATCATTTGGATCTTCTCAAGATGCTGGTCTTCACTAGAATGACACATTTATTTTATCATGCATAATTCCCTCTTCTAATAGAGTCCTCATTGCAGGTGTTTTGGTAGCATATATTGCTTTTGGCGACGCAGATATTAAAGTTCGGGCTGAGAGGTTTTTAAGAAGCATCACAAACTCCATGGAAATGGTTCTTAGGCGCAATGTGGAGGTCCGAATAATCCACTTGGCAGGTGGGGAAGGTGAAAACCAGGTTAATCTAACAGGAGTAAAGCAGGGTGAGTCAATAGTGGGTAGTGAGAAGGAACAAAGACAAGGTCATGTGAAGGGAACAGAATCTTATTCTAGTTTGCCTCCTTTACTGGATAGAAACCTTCAATCTAGAACTGCTTCATCAGATATCTTGGGTGAAGGAAATGGTGGGAGGGAAAGGAGACAGGATAATCCAATGCACAGAATTGAATCCATCATTCGTGAGCAAAGGCTTGAAACTGCGTGGTTACAGGCTGTAGAGAAAGGTTCCCCTGGATCATTAAGTCGTTTGAGACCCGAAAAGAATCAAGTACTGCCACAGAATGGTGCAGACCCAATGGAGTCCATGGAGTCAACAAGATTTTCCTCTCACCAGCATTGGGAAGATGAACCCAATAATGAACTCAAAGTTTTGAGCCTTAAAAATGGAAGGGTCCCTCAGAAGGACCAGACTGGTAGAAAGACAGATCGGTATCCCATGTCCCCAAGTTTATTGCATGACACCAGTTTAGCCACAATTTCTGGAAAAGACCATCCGTAAGTCTTTCTTCCTTCAATGTTGCAATTCCCACTTTCTTGCATTGAATGTTGAATTGAATTCCTTGCATTATTGTATCCATCACTGTGTGTTGATTTGTTGGTTACTGCAGGGGATATGAATCGGGGTCAGGAGCTGGTGGTTGTGGATTTTTATGTTGGAATAAGTCGAAACCGAGAAGGGTAATAAAGGTAACTTCTTTATGTTCTGTTGTTGCTCTGAATAACCAAGTTTCTGAAAAGACTGAAAAAAGATAACAAGATAACATCATTGTCTGTGTTTGTGTTTGTGTTTGTTGTGAGCAGGTGAAAGGTGGCACCCCAGTTAGAGCGCGCAGAGGGGCAAGTTTTGCGTTGTTTGGTGACTGTGGGAAGACGAAGAAAAGGGAGCGGAAAAGATAAAGAAAGGATTTTTATTTTTATTTTTTTTCTTTGAGCGATTCTTGAAGGATGAGAGCGTGAAATGGGAATGTTATGTGGGTCATCCTTTATCAAACAAGTAATAAAGAGGAACAATTAAACCTTTTCGGTTTCCTTTTAAACAAGATTAATTAATTGATTAAGTAGTGATTAACACGGCTCATTATTTTTGTGCTTTACAGCTGTGGGACTAATTTACTTCAACCGCTCTACATAGTTAACATTGACAGAACGAACTTAACTATATTTATACACAGAATAAGATTAATTATTTATTGAAGGTATTATTAAAAGAAAATAAGAACGTAAGTGTAATTTTTCATTATTCTCAAATAAATAAATTATTAATATATATTGATAATAAATCTGTTTGAAAATGCCTTTTCAAATAATTCTTACTTGTACTTCCCTAAAAAATGGGCCTTGATCAACCGTGATAAAAGTAAAAGTCCTTCATAACAATTCAAGAATTTTTGTTTTCTAACGTTTTTATATCGCTAATTTGTTATAAAGTAAAAAAGTGAAATAACATAATAAAAAATTATGAACCTATTCGTTCAAAGCATATTGTGGTCTGTGACAATAAAAGGTAATTTGTGATGTTAGATATTTAGTATTGATAGTTTTTTTACTGTATATACACTTATAAGTGACTTGACTTTCTACTGCAAATAATCACGCTATTATTGTCTAGTTATATTTTACTGTATAAAATAAATTTGTTAAATTTAAAATAGCTTTAAATTTTTAATGAAACGATTTCTAACTTCTAATGCATAACAATTAAACTCTTAATTTTAACTTAGGTAAAAACCTATTGATTTAGCTTCTTAATCAGTATTTTTTTTTCATGAAATAGTACCAAGAACTTTTCCAACTGGGTGTAACTTTATACATATGTCAAGAATTTAAATCTTACAACTATTATCACTTCAAACTAAAACTTTCGAAAAGATGCTTAATTAAAGAATCCAAAAAGTTGTTATACATTTTGAGTATTTTACCAGACAACAAGTCCCAC
>Ga0099823_1006833_pt1 | contig 11558 bp, 11 predicted proteins | sample CowpearedBW_FD_76831 | JGI IMG/M metagenome (GOLD analysis project Ga0099823, IMG submission 76831) | Root nodule microbial communities of legume samples collected from California, USA - Cow pea red BW | ecosystem: Host-associated > Plants > Roots > Nodule | place: USA: California | collected... | reverse complement strand
TATATATATATTTATGCCTGTGCTTGTTAGTCTTGTTTGGTATTCTTGTAGTACCATCAATAGACATACTCTACAGTTTCTCACGACTCACTTTTTAATATTTTATATGTATCCTCTATGGGGTGCAGATACCAGATATTGGGATCCGTAAAATGATATTGCACATGATCCAGTTAGAACCAGAGTCCCGATTTTCTGCTGAAAGATATCTGAAGGAATATGCTGCAGTTGTTTTTCCGATTTATTTTTCACCATTTCTTCATGATTTTTACCGTTGCTGGAGTCCTCTTCATTCCGACATGAGGGTATTCCAATTTGCTGTCATTAGGGATTTGACACTTTTGGTAACACTTGTTTATGTTACCTGATTGCTTGGACTATTCTGTGTAGGTTTTACTATGCCAAAGTGCTTTTCCAGAGATACTCAAACAAATGATGAACAATCAGTCATCTGATGATGTAGGTGCTAATTCCGGGGAACTTTTGGAAGAGATGGTTGCTAAAGAAACTGTGAGTTTCGTGAAGGATTCAGTGAGGAAGAGAGACGACATAGGCAAAGGCTTAGTACATGATAACTATGGACTTCTTGGTGATATTAATAGCCTACTGAGGGATGCTAAAAGAAATAATAGTCCATCAGATGTACCAGGAAATGCACATAATTCAACCTTCCCTGAAAATCTAACAAATCTACAAACTGGTAAACTGCTTCAAACTATCTCCAATGCTTTTCGAGGAAATGACCATCCGTTTTTGAAAAGTATTGCCATGGATGATTTGAGTTCATTGATGTCTGAGTATGATAGTCAATCAGATACATTTGGAATTCCTTTTCTACCTTTACCAAAGGATAGTATGAGATGTGAAGGCATGGTGTTGATAACTTCTTTGCTGTGCTCTTGCATACGCAATGTCAAGTTGCCTCACCTGAGGAGGGCAGCTGTACTCTTGTTGAAGGCTTCTGCCCTATATGTTGATGATGAAGATCGTTTGCAGCGTGTTATCCCATATGTGATTGTAATGCTTTCAGATTCAGCAGCAATTGTCCGTTGTGCTGCTTTGGAGACTTTGTGTGACATTCTTCCCTTAGTGAGGGATTTTCCTCCCAGTGATGCGAAGATATTTCCTGAGTATATTCTTCCAATGCTTTCTATGCTTCCTGATGATCCTGAGGAAAGTGTGAGGATATGTTATGCCAGCAATATAGCTAAACTGGCACTGACTGCTTATGGATTCCTGATACACTCAGTAAGTTTGAGTGAGGCAGGTGTTCTTGATGAATTGAGTTTGTCACAGAAGCCGTTGACATCATCCAATCAGACTTCTGGAAGAATGAAGAGGATAAATGGCGAAGTTCAACTTCTGCAGCTGAGGAAATCTATTGCGGAAGTTGTCCAAGAACTTGTTATGGGTCCTAAGCAAACCCCAAATATAAGGAGAGCACTTCTTCAGGATATTGGCAAACTGTGCTACTTCTTTGGTGTGAGACAGAGTAATGACTCTCTTTTACCCATTCTTCCTGCTTTCTTAAATGACCGGGATGAGCAATTAAGGACAGTATTCTATGAAAAAATAGTTTATGTCTGTTTTTTTGTGGGGCAAAGAAGTGTAGAAGAATATTTATTACCTTATATTGAGCAAGCTTTAAGTGACATGACGGAATCAGTCATCGTTAAAGCTGTAGAATGTATGTCTATTCTATGTAAAAGTGGTTTCTTCCGTAAGAGGACATTACTTCAAATGATAGAGCGTGGCTTTCCTTTATTGTGTTATCCTAGTGAATGGGTACGGAGATCAGTTGTGTCTTTTATTGCTGCTAGCAGTGAGTGCCTGGGTGCAGTAGATTCTTATGTTTTCCTTGCTCCTGTTATACGGCCTTTCCTCCGAAGGCAACCTGTATCTCTTGCTTCTGAGAGGGCTCTGCTTTCATGTTTAAAACCTCCTGTCTCAAGACAGGTTTTCTATGAAGTCTTGGAGAACTCCAGGAGTTCGGACATGTTAGAAAGACAAAGAAAAATATGGTATAGTTCTTCACAATCTAAACTATGGGAAATGGATTTCCTGAAAAAAGGAATTGAAGAGTTAGACTCATTAAAGAGCTGGACTGAAAAGCAACAAGGTCCTGGGGTTCAACAAACTGTCGGCACTGCCTTCCAACAGCCAGGGATAAGTGATTGTGACAAAGCTGAGGCAAAATTGAGAGATATGGGAGCCTTTGTGCATAATGATAACAATGCTGCGGGACATCGTGATACTCAATGCATCGAGAAGTTACAGTTTTCAGGATTTATGTCACCAAATTTTAGCGGTGTGAACAGTTTGACTTATGAAAAGCCATCAGAAGGCATACCTCTGTACTCCTTCAGTGTGGACAGGCGAGGAACGGGAATTCCGCCTGCTGCATCTGATCCTCCACTGCCAATGAGTTCTCTGGGTTTTAGTTCGTCTGCAATGCCCTGGGTTAATCCACTAAGCACGTCCTTTAATTTGGCTAGTTCAGTTCCAGCACCAAAGCTTTTTTCAGGTTCGTTTAGTATCAGCAATGGCTCTAAACAGTTCCATCGAGTGGTACATGAACCAGATGCCAGGGAAAATGAGACTGCTTATATTAATAGCACGTTTCAAGATTTGGGATCATCTGCTAATGTTCAAGGCACTTCAATTGCAATGGAAGATGCAACTGCCCAAACTGATCTATCAGGATTTCCATCCTATGCTCGAGCTTCCATTCCTGATTCTGGTTGGAGACCCCGCGGGGTGTTGGTTGCACACCTCCAGGAGCACCGATCAGCTGTCAATGACATTGCTATATCTGCTGACCATAGTTTCTTTGTGAGTGCATCTGATGATTCTACAGTCAAGATTTGGGATTCCAGAAAGCTAGAAAAAGACATTTCATTCAGGTCTAAGTTAACTTATCACCTGGAGGGAAGCCGTGTGTTATGTGCAACAATGCTTCCAGGTTCTGCACAAGTTATAATTGGAGCGTCTGATGGATTTATTCATATGTTTTCTATTGATCATATGTCTAGAGGTATAGGAAACGTTGTTGAGAAATATTCTGGCATTGCTGATATCACAAAGAAGGATATCAAAGAAGGTGCCATACTCAACCTATTGAATTGCCCTGTGGATAACTATACCATTATGTATAGCACACAGAACTGTGGCATTCATCTGTGGGATACTAGGTCAAATTCCAATACTTGGACTCTTAAAGCTGCTCCTGAGGAGGGCTATGCTTCTTCTCTTGCATCAGGGCCTTGTGGTAATTGGTTTGTATCAGGGTCATCTCGGGGGGTTATTACACTTTGGGACCTGAGGTTTCTTATACCTGTTAATTCTTGGCAGTATTCTCTTGCTTGCCCTATAGAAAAGATGTGTCTCTTTCTTGCTCCTTCAAATGCTTCTATGTCTTCAGCTGCCAGGCCCCTTGTTTATGTGGCTGCTGGTTGTAATGAAGTTTCTCTTTGGAATGCAGAGAATGGTAGCTGCCACCAGGTATGAGTTTAACTGTTTGTTCTTTGTTTATAGATTTTAACAAGCTAGATGTGCTACAACAAGATGAAGTGCCAACAAATATTCCAACTAAGTTCTTCAAAGTTCTATTTATCCAGAGAAAAGTGCTTTTTTTTTATTTATTGAAGTTCTCTGTCATTTGTTTTGTCACTAGTGCTCGAGTTGTTGTGTAACTTCATTTCTTGTGAGGTGGTTCCATAAGACTTATTACATGATTTGTATCCAGATTTCTATAGCCATGATGTATTATTTCATACTAGTAATATTTCTGATTATTGTCTTTTACAATTAAAAAATCTTCTCGCAGGTCCTAAGGATGGTCAATTACGACAACGATGCTGAAATGTCTGATATGCCATGGGCCTTGGCCAGACCTTCTAGTAAGCCAACTTCTCAGTCGGATCTAAGACGGAATGTTCATCGCAAGTATGGAGTTGATGAGCTAAACGAACCACCTCCTCGTCTTCCTGGTATTCGCTCATTACTTCCCTTGCCTGGGGGTGATTTGTTGACTGGAGGCACTGATTTAAAGATACGTCGGTGGGATCATTACAGGTTTTGTGCTGAACTCTCACTATTTGCTTTTCTTGTGAGAATGGTCTGATTGAATAATTTTGTCTTCTTTGTTGCAGTCCTGACCGAAGTTACTGTATTTGTGGACCCAACTTGAAAGGAATAGGAAATGATGATTTTTATGAAACAAAATCTAGTTTTGGGGTGCAAGTTGTACAGGTAATTTAAGTTTCCCTTGATTTTGTTTTCAAGCTTCCTATTTGTCTTGTGCATTAATATTTATTGAGGGGGAGGTTCTCAATCAGCATAGGTAGAAAAGCTAGGTTATGGTTTGTGCGGCTGAATAGAATATCAATGTAGGTACTTCAACTATTCTTGAAATAGGGCCCGAGTAGTTAGCTTTTGGTTAGTTCAGTTCAATCATCGTGGTGCTTTCTGTCCCAACTGCCAGGGATAGCCAATGATTCCTTTGCTGAACAAGTCAAGAAATTAGACATGCTCAACTATCTTTTTTTTAATACTTGCCAAAATAATTACTTTTCATGATTTTCTTAAAGAAGAATATTGTTCAAAGTTTGTCTTCCTTCAGTTTTTCCTTTTTGAAACTTTGAGAAAATATTGCTATGTATGACTTGTTATAGATCAAATTGAGGGAGGTCATTTCTGTATATAGTGTCTTGTGTCTTGTTGAAGTTTTTTTTTTATTTTTTATTTTTTATAATTTTGAAAAAATGGAGGAGTAGAACAAGGGAAAATAAATGGGCTTCGGGAGCGAATCAATGATAGAATGACAGATTAAAGCATGGGTGGCAGAAACCTTTTTGAATGCTTGATCCTTGTTATCCCGGTGAATAATAGACGGGTTGTATTCACAGTGCCTTCGTAATGCTGTGGGATAGTACTTGCATCTCTGTCAACTTTCCAACCTGTTTACATATAAAAGTAGCTATATTTTTATATTTTACTCTTATAAACAGGAGACAAAAAGACGTCCTCTTACAATCAAGCTGACAGCAAAGGCAATTCTTGCGGCTGCTGCCACTGATTCTGCTGGTTGCCATCGTGACTCTATTGTTTCTTTGGCTTCTATTAAGTTAAACCAGAGACTCTTACTTTCTAGTGGTAGAGATGGGGCCATCAAGGTTTGGAAGTAAATTTCTGAAGTTCATTTTGGTTATTTTGTATATAAGTAGGCTCAGATCTTAGTATAGTTAAAATTGTACATGAATTAAGTTATAGGAGCTAACCCACCAGGTAGTCACTAAAGCCCGTTTCTGTGTATATTTTTCCATTTTTTTGTACACCTGATCTATACCGTAGGCATTATGAACAGGGAACATTATTGGTAGTTTCATTGACCTTATCCTTTTATACCCTTGAGTGTTAATGACACAAGTAATTGGTGATATTACGTCTGCATAGTTAGAAGCAGATTTCGTCTACCAATTGAATACGTTTGTGTTCAATATGATGTTCGGTAAATATAACGTACCACCGTTTTCCATGACAAAGTTGCGATTTTGATATTTTTAGAAACACACTTTAATTTGAAGGTGTCTTACAGTACGAAGGGTTTCTCTTATGATGTTCAGTTTTGTGGCTCCCAATTAATTAGTTGCCATTAATCATTTCATATGACGATAACACCAACGTTAATTTCTCACAACTCGGATTTCATATCTGCCAAAATATGTTTTCAGCACAGTCTGTTGCATGTCAGCCTCCTTAAGTGAGACAAGCAATTGGTTGGAATGAAAATTCGAACCTACGTTTGACGATCAAATAACTTCCTCTTTCAATAATAAGTAATTAACTTCAAATGTCTCGTCAGTTTCTCTTTCTTATTCATGTGTGGCCAAACTCTAGTTTATGCCATATCTGTCATCAATTTTTTTATACTTCAAACCAAAAAGCAACAATTTTCTGTGTCATTTTTCCTTTAACCGTATAATTATAAAAAAAGGTAGTTTTCGGAACATGGATGAAGATTATATATTTTTTTATCTGCAAAGACGAGTTATATATGTAAAAAATACAAAGAAATAACTGAATCCATCATATACATGAAGTACACATTGGAAAGAAATAAAAAACTAAGACCCTAATACAGAAATAAAAGCATAACTTGATATAGGGTGACATCTTACTACGGGTCATGGTCCCAAATGTTTCCACAGTATATATATGAACCAAAAATAGCATCCTAATTTTGTATCTAAACTTTTCCTTTCATACCAAAAAGGATCTTTTGAAATGAAATTTTTTATTTTCTAAAATATCAATTCAATATAAAAAATAAAGGTATGGCAAAAAATTTATTAGATGGAGAAAGAAACGGCAGAGGTCACTTTTTGGGTGGGAGAGGCCCAGGTTCAGTTTCTACCAGTCGCCAAGATGTTCAGGAAATATACGCAACCAAGCATTGAATGCAAAAGTGATGACAGGGACGTTTATTTGCAAGTTTCACATCAAGAAACGTAATATTTACAAACACCATGAAAACGATTCAATGAGGTAAGGAAATTCCTAAATCGCTTCAGTTATCAAAGATTTATGCATATATACATATATTTATTCTTATGGAGATGTAATATACCATGAAGTGAGAATGTACAAGTATATTGATATTCATGTTAGCTGACCGACGAGAACTAGCGAGGCATGTTTAATGACTCTCGAAACTCTCCAAACTTCGTGCTGTACAAGATGCCATGATTCTGCAGTATGTGTATTTTTTGCCATTTTAACTGCATCATCTATTCCAGGGAAAGATTGAGAACCGTAATCATTATGTTTTGATGGTCCATAGATCTGAAAATGGAGTGAAAGGGCAATATCACTTGATTTTATGTTTGGATAACTTCAACAAAATGTTTCTATCAGGAGTAATTACATCAAAACTAAAGATGAGCTGAGAAGGGGGAGATATTGCCAAATTTTCTACATTATCTCTTCAATTTCATCATCTCTTTTTAACTTTCTTTTGGTTGAAAATTTCCTTCAATTTCATTTAACACTATCTAGACTCTGAACTTGCTCTTGTATAATGTTTACATAAGCAATCAGAAATGGAAAAACTTACCAGATGTTTATACCATGACATTCCAAAAAGACCATCTCTGTCAGTGAATGTCCGCTCAGCCATCATCAATCTATCATTCAGCTCTCTCACTTTCAAGTGGTCCTTCTTCCATGTTATCCAACTTTTACTTACTTCTATTTCCTGAACAATCACGTTTCAATGTTTTAAACAAGAACCAATATATGTTATTGGTTATTTAAAAAGTACTCTAAGCACACCTTTCTCTGCTCATTTATCTTGATAGCTGCTTTCTCAAGCTCCTTAATAGACTTTAACATAGGTGACAAATTTATGTCTTCATTTGAAATCTCATCCTCCAGAATCTCCATGCCAAGCTGTGATTTTAATATTTGGTGTTGTCAATTAGCTTTCAAATAAAATTCCGTGAGGATAGTCTTTGTATAAATTACATTAAAACACCATCTAATGTAGGCACACCTGGAGCTCCTTTGCATAAGATAGATAATCAAAAGGTAGGAATTCCTCATCTGCTAACCAAAGTGCCACTAGACCCCAAACACTTGCAGCTGTTTTTTCCACAACACAAGCAATTATTAGATAAGTAATTAAGATCAGTGCTACAGAATAGTAATAAGCATGCAGTAAATTGTGTTATGAGAATTAATTAAAGCTTATTCTTATATAGTGAAACATGGTAACTAAGAAATTCCCCTCTCGTTTGATCAACCTGCAACATGCCTTTGAAACATAGGATCCCCGAATTTTTCCATCCAGACGAAGTCATCGTAGAGAGAGTGGTACACTGGGTATCCTGCAATATCTGAATGAAAAGCGAGTTACAATGAACACTTGGTACAATGAAGGCTCCTAACTAAGGTACCTAAATTGATTTTAGTTTATGGAGAAACTCTGTGTTTTATCTTTTTATTTTCTTCACTTGTACTACTTAACTTATAGAGAAGTTTATTCAAACATGAACTTTGACGTAGTTTGTAGTTTGAGATTGTTTGACAGAAGTGTATGAAATTTATTTGTTATTTTCTGAATTGAATATTGTGATTTCTTTCTTTCATTTCGTTACGTGCTTGACCAGAAAAATGACATCATAGAGGACATGAGAATAATGATACATCAACATCTTCATGATCAAAACAATGAGTTTTGTCTTTTACCTCCTCCAAAGGCTATGTCTGCAGCTGGGATTCCTACATGTTGCAAGAAAGAAGCATAATCTGATCCTCCACCCCCTAGTCTCCCAAACTTTCAAGTTTCATGCACAGAAATAGTTCATTAGCATACAAAAAAAAAATTAGACATTCAGATTGTACCTCTCCAAAGTTTAATCCCCAGTGATTATTGGCTAATTGTTAAACTTAATAGCAAAGTAAATTAAATTTGTCCACTCTGCAATGCAGATTTGATCCTTCCCTCTATCTATACTCTATCCTCCTCAGCCAAATCCCGAGACAGTTAATTGAATTTATAACGTAAAGATGTAAGCAAAAGCAATATGCTCACCAGTGGAGAACTACCAGAACTAGTCCAAGATTCATAAATGCTCTGTGATGAGTTATCAGGGTCTTTGACCTGCATAAGAATCAATACTTAAAAAGTGGTTAATGCCATCTTCATGTATCTTATTTTTCTGATTATGGGAAAAATAGCTTATTCTATTATTTTCATTTCAGCTTTGGTGATACCTCCTGTGTTGCTTTTTTTATCAATTCATCAAGCTGCGGAGTTGCACGGACATTGAACCCCGGTCCACCAACTGCACAGTCAGCATTCAAGTAAGCAACTGCTCTTGAAGCAAGAATTTCTCTATTCTCCTCTACCCATTCAGTTGATCCTATCTGGAGGGAATAATCATATCAAACTTTCATTTGCTTCCTGTGGATGATACTATTGATCATAAAAGAAAAAAGGCAGAAACAAGAGAAGTAAAGAAAATTACTAGGCCATATTCCTCAGCATCCCAATTGCATAATAGAATTGTTCTTCTAGGTCTCCACCCTTTTTTCAGAAGCTTCCCCAGCCTCTGGGCTACCTAATGTCATGAGATACGTCACTTGTGCCATTGGCTTCTTTTTTTTTCAGTGGTTTGACATAAACAGACAAAACAATGCCTAAAACAAATCCTTGTTACCTCAAGTAGTGCTGCAGTGCCACTATTGGGATCAACCGCTCCAAATGTCCATGCATCCCTATGGTTACCTAGTATGACAAATCTACAAGCAATTGAAAAAGTGACTTAACCAAATTTGTGTTTCCATAACTGTTCCGATCCTAAGTCTCTAGAGTGACATTGTTTAGGGTTAATCACCAAACATCTAAGGTATTGTTCACTTTGGAGTGGGACTCCGTCCTGGTTTTGCCTTTAAAAAACGTCTTAGAGGGTGAAAGGAGTAAGCGGTATTTAAACCGTCTTAGACCTCAAATTCTAAGTGATATGAGACTATCGGATGTGGTAAAAACATTAAGCCCCCACTCGAGATCTAAAGGGAATGAACGGGTCCTCCCCAGTCGAGGGCTGCGTGAGCTTTTCAAAGAGAAGCAGGGTTGCAGAAAGAGTAAAGTAGAAGGAAAGAGAAAGAGTTTTTAACGAAAATACTTTCAAAATTATATAAATTAAACTTTTATAACATACCTATCAGGCTCTTCTGCCCCTTCAATAGCACCAATAACATTCTGAATTGTGGCTAGAACATCCTTCCCCTGAAAACCAACATCCAAAATTCCACCGATCAGGGTCTTCTGCATATGACATTTTCGCAACCCCATGATTGGTAAAAAAGTAGTTCAAAAGAAAAGAAGAAAGAATGAATTTGCTTGCAATTTACAGCTATCCAGTTAATAGTAAAGATCAATAATTTGATACCAGCATGGTGTTTTAGACCAAATAGAAAGTTGAGAGAATCAGACAAAAACAGATAACATAAGAATACCATGTAACTAAGGTTGAGAATTCCTGGTCCTGGTCCAAGCCTGTAATGAGGAGCATCCTTGCTTCCCTGCCATTCATCCTCTGCGACAGGTCCACCAAGTGACAACACTATCTTCTCCCCATCAGCAGCTGACACAGGCAATGAAGGTATGAGAGGAACTTCACCTCTCTTCTCCACCTCCTCCTTGCTCAGCCTCTCACAATCTCCACCACTACTTGCCCAACCAGGAGTTGTGGGGTCCCCTAAACCACCATACACTGTCCCCACCTGAACACCACTCGGTGGCAACCACCTCTCATCGGGAAACCATTTTGCCTCACCACCACCACCACCATAGTCCTTCCGATCTGAATATATCACCACCCCAACAGCACCTTCCTCATAAGCATTCTTCACAATGTCCCCTCTATATATCTTCCCATACCTTGCCAACACAATAGTGCCAGAAACATTCACCCCATTTTTTTCCTTCAGAGTCAAATAGTCCTCCACTCTTCCATAGTTCACATAACAAACAGGAGCAGCCACAGTTCCCGACTTGGCATACGCGTGGAACGTGGGGGCAGCCTCCTGTGCCACGTCAGCATAAGGATCACCCTCGTAGGTTTCCTGGCGGAGAGTGAAGGTGGTCGGAGGTTGTGGCGGCGGGTTTGTCAGAACCAACGAACGTGACAAAGGGTATGTGAGGACAACCTCGTAGGATGCTATGTGGGATGGTATGTTTGAGGAGGTGAAGACTGAGACAACATATGATGCAGCTTCGGCGTTGGCTTCCGAACCTGCGAAGTGGGGTCTGCGGGTGAGAGTTTTAAGGTGGTTGGATATTGAAGCATTGTCTGAGAGAGAATCGGATATGAAGAGAGAGTGGTACGTGGATTTTGGTGTTGGTGTTATCAGAAGAAACAAGTAAGAGGTGGCTATGGCTAATAACGTTGTAGTAGTAGTGCTTGTTTTCATGCTTAACTCTCTCAGGAATTTGAATCCTTTATTTGTTTCTTTTTCTGTTTGTTTGATGTTTGAGGCACTTAATCTTCAACACTCAGCTTTTATGGTGAGAGAGAGATTGACATTAACGAAACATGATCTAACTCATACTTCAGCTGGTAAAATCAATTCTTGGACTTATGCAGTTTTACCATGAAAGTTACTATCGTGATAGATTGGAACAATTACAACACTCATTCGAAATTGTAGAAAACAAAAAAAAAAACTTGTTAAAATTTCCAAATTCATATTATTTGGTCTATAAAAGATGAGTTAAAAAGAATCATTATGATTACACTATTGGAGATGCTTTTATGGTGGTTTGAGTTAGTTTGGCGGTTGTGTTCTGTGGGTATTCTCCTGAATGGGATGGATATGGACCTCTAATTTGTTATCAAGAGGTCTTGTATTTGTATGCCCAGAAGGTAACCTAAAGTAATTCCAAAAATTTCCAACAAAGACATACAAATAGAAACATTAAAAAAGTACTATTAAAAGTCACATCGATCTTTGAGTCATCAAAATAATATATATATATATATATATATATATAT
>Ga0099823_1006831_pt1 | contig 11559 bp, 9 predicted proteins | sample CowpearedBW_FD_76831 | JGI IMG/M metagenome (GOLD analysis project Ga0099823, IMG submission 76831) | Root nodule microbial communities of legume samples collected from California, USA - Cow pea red BW | ecosystem: Host-associated > Plants > Roots > Nodule | place: USA: California | collected... | reverse complement strand
TGAAGGTTTGCAAATTAAAGAAGGCTCTATATGGATTAAAACAATCCTCAAGAGCATGGTTTGGAAGGTTTACCAAGTCTATGAAGGCTTTTGGCTATAGAGCTAGTAACTCTGATCACACCTTATTTTTGATGAGAGGAAAAGGAAGAATTACAGCTTTGATTATATATGTAGATGACATGATTGTTACAAGAAATGATCAAGATGAGATTTCCAGTTCACAACAATACCTTGCATCTGAATTTGAGATGAAACAACTTGGAAACCTCAAATCTTTTTTGGGTATTGAAGTAGCTAGATCAAAACATGGTATTTTTCTATGCCAAAGAAAATATACTATTGATTTACTATCAGAAACTGGACTGCTTGGGAGTAAACCAGTTGATACACCAATTGAACAGAATCATAAACTCTTTCAATGCTCAAATTCAACAAACATAGACAAAGGGAGATACCAAAGGCTGGTAGGAAAATTAATTTATTTTCTCATTCACGTCCAGATATTACCTATGTAGTGAATGTTGAGAGGATTTTGAGATATTTAAAGTTCACTCTTGGAAAATGAATTTTGTTCTCAAATCATGGAAATTTAAAAGTAGAAGGGTACACTGATGCAGAGTGAGCAGGTTCAAAAGATGATAGAAGATCTACCTCTGGATACTTTACTTTTGTATGAAGGAATCTTGTAACTTGGAGGAGTAAAAGCAGCCTGTAGTAGCAAGATCTAGTGCTGAAGCAGAATTCAGAGACATGGCACTAGGTGTATGTGAACTTTTGTGGATTAAAAATGTACTATCAGATTTGGGCTTTAAACAAAATGAAACTATGAGTTTGTACTGTGATAATACATTGGCTATAGCAATTGTTCACAATCCGGTGCAACATGATAGAACAAAGCATGTGGAGATTGATAGACATTTCATCAAAGAGAAACTTGAAGCTGGAATAATTTTCTTTACTTTTGTAAGATCAGAATTGCAGTTGGCTGATATTCTCACTAAAGGAGTGTCAAGTAGAGTGTTTAATGAATCTCTATTCAAGTTGGGAATGGGTGATATCCATGCACCAACTTGTTGAGTGGGGGTGTTAAGATATGTCAAATATTGTATTAGCTATTATTTAGGCATTATTATCTTTGTGAGTAAATATGTGCACTCATTCCTTTAATATATGAGGAATTATAACTCTCTTGTATGATATATATGGTAGCCTATTCTTTGAAATAATACATCAGAATTATTTTTTAAATCTTTTCTATATTGTTGAGAGGTTCTGGTTATTTATTGAGAGGTCTCTGATGTCTGCTGAGAGATCTCTGGTATTTGCTGAGAGGTCATAGTCTATGTTGAGAGTCTATATTGAGAGGTCTCTGGTCTCTGATAGAAAATCTCTATTCTTTGTTGAAAAGTCTTACGTGTGAAAGGTCTTTGATCTCTATTGAGAGTTTCATGATTACTTATTAAAAGATTCCTGGTTTGAGCTTCCATTAAACATTCAAAATGGACAATTTTTAGTTTGTTAAGAGGCCCGGTCTTTATATTTATATTAAACTCAACTTTGTGGATTACATATGAAAGTGATAACAATGATTCAAAAGTAATGATTAACGTTCTCATTGGGTTTGGCCACACCAACCTTCCGTGGTTAATCTCCTGCATCAATTTTACTGTGTCGTTAAAATACAGATTGTACCATTTAAATGAAATTATATGTATCAAATTCTTTAGGTTACATAGTGAAACATCATATAATGAATAAGAAGATATAGTAGTTCTTAGGATAGAAATACGTTAAATCACTTAAAAAATTAATATAGTAATATTGATATATAAATAAATATTATCTTCATGTATTTAAACTAAAGTATTTAATGTATTAGATATTTCCAAAAATATATTTGTATGCAAAAAGTAAAAAAATCAGTGATTATTAAACGGGGTGCAATATAGCAACCCAAATCTTGTTCTCCTATTAAACCAAACCCAAAACAACTGATGTACGGGCCCAATAAAAAGTGATGAGCAATCCAAAGAGAAAAAAAAAAGCAAGGAACATCAAAAGCCTGTTGACAAAAGAAAAACAAAGATTTAATTAAGTTTTAAATATTTTCTAATTTGATTATTGTTATCAAAGGGATGTTTAATTATTTTTTCCATCATTTTCATCTCCAACACAGTGGTAAGCTTGCTTTGTTTTTTTCTTTTCCACAAATAAATGTGTAAATTAAGAATTTTCTGCAGAATTTTTAGTATTTCCTTTCTACTCAAAATTTAAAATATACTTATATTAGTATATTAAAAAGTTTTTAATATAATCAGTGTACTTTAAAAGTTTAACAAAAGGACAACATCAGTAAAATGTCCAAATTTGCAAGTTAATCAGTAACTTATAAACATCCACACCATCTAGCTACAAAATCAATTGACAGAGTACTTATATAAACATTAAAATATTTGTTATTACTAATGATAAAATAAAAATATTTACTAAAGACTTAATTTATAAGTTTTTTAACTTTATTAACTGTGGACAATTGTTTAGTTCTGATCAATATATTTACTTTTTTACATATGTTCATAAAATATTTGATAAAGTACGTTAATAATGGAGATGTCAAGATCAGTTTTTATTAGAAATTCAAGTGTGAGTCTAAGTCTCACATTGATCAGAAATGAGAAAGTAGAGCATTATATAAGAATAATGACCTATAAACCCATTGTGGTTTTGAGTTGAGAATGGTGTCAGTGTCTCATATGATTGAGCTCGAGTCTCATTAGTTGGATGCATTGGTTGAATGCACTATGGTCCTTGAAGGGGAGATTGTTAGCATTGTTAGGACTCACCTAATCTATGGGTTGAAGGTGGATTAATCCATCAACATTTTTTTATAATTATAGTTTGAATTTTTAATCGAATTTGTTCATCGCGAATTAGGTGATATAATTCACTAACCCATTTTGAGAAAAGTCCAAATGTAAGTAAAGTTTCACATTATGTATAAAAGATTAAAGGTAAATACTATACAAGATAAAACGTCCATGACCCATTTTCTTAACATTTTGAGTTAAAAATGGTGTGAAATATCTACGATTAATGTTCCTGTAATAAGACGGAGACTTCCAGGTACTATTCTTCTGAATCAAGAGCATATAGTAGTATACCAAGAAACTCTGGTTCAATATTCCGAAGTTTCTGACGTTTTTGGGACAGCCTACACAATTGAATGGAAAATAGAGATTGTAGATGCAGAGAAAGGGGAATGCAGGAAAAGAAAAAGAAGAAGAAACAAACAAGTTTTCGAGACTTCCAACATTCCATTATTTAGAAAGCAGTGGGTTGTTATACATTTGTTTATTGGTAGAGTTTGGTAAAAAGTCTTTGCTGCTATCAACATCTTCCTGCACTCATTGACCAAGAGTCTCTGCAGTTCCTTTCACTCGACATGCCACGTTAAAATATTGTATTATTCAGTTATGGAGCATGATTAATTAAAGATCTGCAATGCGTCGAATAAGAAGGATTTTTGGTAACAAATTTCAAACCATGCCCCATCTTTCTTTCTTGTTCTTGCTGTACCTCCAATGCTGTCTCCACATTAAAGGTTGGTGTTGTTGAGTCTGATGACCTAAACTTGACGTTGCTCTCCAATATTTCGTACTAATTTTACATTTTCTTTGTCAAATGTGAAACATGTCCTATAGCAAAGAACTCAGATATTACATATCACTAATGTGCAAATCCTCTGCTCGAACCGGTGGTATTCAGTACCCAAAGTTCAGACTTTTCACTAATCTGTTTGTGATGTTCAATTACAAATTAGTATATAAAGACTTTAGATTAGAAGTTCATTAACATTGGATTGTGACACTCTTGAAAACAAGAGATCACACAAGATGAATTTCTTACACAGTTGCACGTTGGTTTAGAAAAACCAAACATTTCATGCAACCTTTCAAAAAGAAAACAGGACCCTCAAGGTATACCTGCTCCCAATTATAGAATTCTTTTGCTTAACCAATTAAATTCACAGAGGGGTCAATAATATGTTTATCGGGAACAGGGAGATTAAAGAACCAAAGTTTTCTTTTATAAGTAGTTACGTGAAAGGATCAAATTACTCATGGAGAAAACCAAGTTCACCCTTTTATTTCTTGTTACTTGTTGCCATTTTCTGTCCTTGTTTCCTACAGCTTTGGAAGCAGAGGATGAAATAACTCCTCCACAGACCATCAGTGGCAACCAGACACTAGTCTCACCTTCTCAAAATTTTGAACTGGGTTTCTTCAGTCCTGGCAATTCCACTCACATTTATCTTGGAATATGGTACAAGCGTATCCCAAACCAGACAGTTATTTGGATTGCAAATAGAGACAAACCACTAGTTAACTCTGGTGGCTCCTTGGCATTCAGTGATGATGGCAAGCTCGTTCTTCTAAGCCACACAGGAAGTGTTGCATGGTCCTCAAACTCATCAGGACCTGCAAAAAATCCAGTGGCCCAGCTACTAGATTCCGGAAACTTGGTGTTGAAAGACTATGGAAATGAGAGATTTTTGTGGGAGAGTTTTGATTACCCATCTGACACATTGATACCAGGAATGAAACTTGGTTGGAACTTCAAAACTGGCTTGAATCGACACTTGACTTCCTGGAAAACCACTTCTGATCCTTCTTCGGGAGAATACACCTACAGTGTGGATCCACGTGGCCTTCCTCAGCTTTTCCTTCACAAGGGAAACAAGCAGATCTTCAGAAGTGGACCATGGTATGGACAACAGTTCAAAGGTGACCCGGTTCTCAGTGCAAATCCTGTTTTCAAACCCATATTTGTGTTTGATTCTGATGAAGTCTCTTACTCCTATGAGACCAAAGACACCATCATCTCAAGATTTGTGCTGAGTCAGTCTGGTTTGATTCAGCATTTTTCATGGAATGATCATCATTCAAGTTGGTTTTCTGAATTTTCAGTTCAAGGGGACCGTTGTGATGATTATGGGCTTTGTGGTGCTTACGGTTCTTGTTACATCAATAGCTCCCCTGTTTGCAAGTGTTTGAAGGGTTTTGAACCTAAGCTTCCGCAGGAGTGGGAAAGGTCTGAGTGGTCAGATGGATGTGTTAGAAAAAACACACAGGTTTGCAGCAATGGAGATGCATTTCAGCAGTTTACAGGAATGAAGCTTCCAGATGCAGCCGAGTTTCGTACAAACTACAGCATCAGCATTGATCACTGTGAGAAAGAATGCTCTAAGAGCTGCTCTTGTGTTGCTTATGCAAAACTAGATATAAATGCAAGTGGCAAAGGTTGTATTGCATGGTTTGGGGATTTGTTGGATATAAGAGAGGTTTCTGTGAATGGACAAGATTTCTACCTGAGGGTTGCAGCTTCAGAAGTGGGTAAGAACATGGAAGGTATGTGCTACCAATCCATGTCATGTTTTAGTCAAATTTTAGCAGTCATCAGAAATTTAGCCCACTTGTTTTTTGAGTAAGCCAACAAATACTACTTTAGTACAATAGTATATTATCATATTAAAGTTTTTTTTTTTTCACAACAACGAAAGCAATTTCAATTTTCCTCAAAATATGTTTATATATTGTATGTTTTCTCTTTATATGTGGTGTCAGGTTCAAATGCTGATGGAAGTAAAAGGAAGAAAATCATACTGTTTCCTGTGGCTGCATCTGTAACTTCAACAATTATTGTATCAACATTGTGGTTGATAATTAAGAAATGCAGAAGAAATGGAGGTAAACATAACTAGTAGTTCTAGTTTGAGAAGATATATCTGTCGTACTTTTTAAACCGTTGTCCCTTTATACTGATTAATCCTTGGCTATTTGCTTCTGTCAGCAGCCAAACAGACCGGTACTCAGTTTAGTGTTGGCAGAGTCAGGAGTGAAAGGAATGAGTTTGAACTTCCAATGTTTGAGATTGCCATGATTGAAGCCGCCACCAGGAATTTCTCTAGTTGCAACAAGATTGGAGAAGGTGGATTTGGTCCTGTATACAAAGTAAACTACTCTCTCTTTGTGGTTAATTATTGAACAAAATTATATTTCAAACAGTGTCATATACTACTAGTCTCTAACAACTGTCATACATACTGCACGGTAGGAAAATGCACAGTTATTTAAACAATGATCTCTCTGATTTATTTAGTTTTCCTACGAGATTTGTAGGGTCAACTTCCATCAGGACAGGAAGTAGCTGTGAAAAGGCTGTCAGAGAATTCTGGACAAGGCCTGCAGGAGTTCAAGAATGAGGTCATTTTGATCTCCCAACTTCAGCATCGAAATCTTGTCAAGCTTCTGGGTTGTTGCATTGACGGTGAAGATAAAATATTGATCTATGAATACATGCCAAACAGAAGCTTGGACTCCTTATTATTTGGTTTGTCACTCAACTATTCCAAAATCACATCTACACATACAAACACGTACTATGAGCAAACACATTTCACTTGATCATAATATACTGTGTAACACAAACAATATTCTGAATCAGATGAAACCAAGCGTTCCGTGCTCAGTTGGAAAAAGAGGCTAGACATAATTATTGGCATTGCTCGTGGAATTCTCTACCTTCACAGAGATTCAAGACTGAGAATAGTCCATAGAGACCTGAAAGCAAGCAATGTTCTTTTAGATGGTGAAATGAATCCAAAAATTTCTGACTTTGGAATGGCAAGAATGTTTGGTGGAGATCAAACTGAAGCAAAGACCAAGAGAGTAGTGGGAACCTAGTAAGCACAACAACGACGCATGACTTAACTTTCCACAGTTTTTCTGAACTTACACTGCTAAAATCATTTTAACCTCTGCAATTGTTACAGTGGATGTATGGCCCCGGAGTATGCAATAGATGGACACTTCTCTTTCAAATCGGATGTTTATAGCTTCGGGGTTTTACTCTTGGAACTGTTGAGCGGCAAGAAAAACAAAGGATTTTTTCACCCAGATCACAAACTGAATCTCCTAGGCCATGTGAGTGAAGTGGTTAATGCGTGTCTTTTGTTATCTTCTTATTTTTATAGTGTGGGTAATTTAGTGTTATTTAAGAAAAGTTGAGTAAGTGTTAGTGTAATATTTCCTTAATTAGTATTATAATGTGATTGAATGAATAAGTTGAAAACGTGGTAGGCATGGAAGGTATGGAATGAAGAGAGGGCGTTGGAGCTGATGGATCCATTGCTTGAGGGTGAGTTTCCGACATGTGAAGCTCTTAGGTGTATTAAAGTGGGTCTGTCATGTGTCCAACAGCTTCCAGAAGACAGGCCAACAATGTCATCAGTGGTTTTGATGTTGGACAGTGAGAATGTGTTGATCCCCCAACCGGGAAGGCCAGGAATATATTCGGAGAGGTTTTTCTCTGAGACAAATTCATCATCACACGGTGGACTCAACTCTGCTTCCAACGACCCAACTGTTACTTCGCTTGAGGCTCGTTGATTCCTTAGGAACAACCCTTTGCAAGTTAAATATGCATCATATTTTCTTTCTCATTCAAAATTGAGCAGATAACGGGAATCATCATGGTTAGACTTGTTTTTGTTAGAGCCTCTCTCATCACAGTTACTATTATTTCTTCTTCTGACTAAGCTTATGATCACTCAAGTCCGGAAATTTGTTGGGCAATTTGGCTGTTTTCTAAGAATATCTTAGTTATTAAAAAAAGTTAATTTTTATATTGGTAAAGATTTATTGAATGTGAAACTAATAGTATCCTAATATTTTTGCTAAAATAGAAGTATAAAAAGGTATGTTTGATTTGTGGGAGGAAGAAGAAAAGTTTGTAGCAGTATGATAAATGATTGAGAAGAGCATAACATAAGATACTCTGGCCCATTGATTTTGGAAAGAAGGTAAAAGAAAGAGCACCACCACCTATGGCGTCTGAGGTAGACGTTCCCGACCACTTAAAGTGTCCCATTTCCCTCCAAATAATGTCCGACCCGGTCATTCTCTCTTCCGGACACACCTTCGACCGCTCCTCCATCCAACGCTGGCTCGACGCCGGCCACCGCACTTGCCCAATTACCAAACTACCCCTTTCACAACACTCTTCCCTCATCCCCAACCACGCTCTGCGAAGCTTAATTTCCAACTACGCCCCCATAAACCCTCTTAACCATTCTCACCCACACACCCTAATCTCCACCCTCACCTCTCTCTCTTCCTCTCCCATCTCCAAACTTGACGCGCTCCGCCTCCTCACGCGCCTATCCCACGCTGACTCCCTCTTTCGCCGCCGCCTCTCCGACTCCCCCGCCTTACTCCCCGCGCTTCTCTCATGCCTCCACGATGCCTCCTCCCCCGCCCTCCGCCACCGTGTCCTCTCCCTCCTCCTCCACCTCTCCCTCGACGACGACACCAAAGTCGGCCTCGTCGCCGAGGGCGTCCTCTCCCGCATCGTAGCCCTGCTCTCTGCCCCCTCCGACTGCCGCGCCGTCGCCGCCACCCTCCTCACCAGCCTCGCCGTCGCCGCCACCCTCCTCACCAGCCTCGCCGTCCTCCACGTCAACAAGGCCACCATCGGGGCCTTCCCCCGCGCCATCCACGCCCTCGTCTCCCTCATACGCGAAGGCAGGCCCAGGGAGAGTAAAGAAGCCGCCACCGCGCTCTTCGCTCTCTGCTCCTTCCCCAACAACCGCAGCCGGGCGGTCGAGTGCGGCGCCGTCCCCGCTCTCCTTCGGAGCGCCGATTCGGGGCTGGAGAGGAGCGTGGAGGTTATCGGGGTTTTGGCGAAGTGTAAGGAGGGGAGGGAGCAGATGGTACGGTTTGGCGAATGCGTGAAGATTCTTGCTCGTGTGTTGAGGAATGGAAGCTCCAGTGGAGTTCAGTATGCTCTTATGGCTCTATATTCTCTCTGTTATCATAGTGAGGAAAGTGTTCTTGAGTCCTTGAAAAATGGGGTTTTGGAAATTTGTGAAGGGTTGTTGCAGGATGATAATGCCAAGGTGAAGATGAATTCCTCATGTTTGATTCAGCTTCTCCGTCAACACCCATTGGCTGAGTTGAGATAATGAGTCTGTGAATGGATGTCAGCTGGATCATTCATCGTTAATATAATACTCATATTGCTTCTACGTTTATGCTCACCGGAAAGTGTACAACTTTGTTTCAAAGTGAACTAAAAAAGTTTCCAAACACACCCTTATGGGGTGGAATTGGAATGAAGAAGGATCAACTTTGATGTCCTCTGTGCGGGTGAGTTGATTCTTTCTTCTTCTTTTTTTCTTTTCTCTGAATTCTTATTGATGGTAGTTACCTCCTGTACAAAATGAAGGTTATTTTTTGTTGTACATTGAAAAAAAAAAAAGAGAGTAATGTACTAGTTATTTCTTGTTAGCAGTCATAGGAAGAAGACACTGGACTATAATTCTTTGATGTCTGAAAATTGTCTTAGAATCCAAGTAAATTTACAATACGTGGTTATCATGTCATTGTCAGGTTAATAAGTTTCCGCCATTCTATGCCAATCCAAGCTTTCATTTGAGGAGGGCCATCTCCTAATAACTTACACCAGAATTTGCTACCGGAGCATGTAAAGTACAGAATTTGCAACTGAAGTATGTAAAACTTTTCTCGCAGAGCTTTTGAAAACAAGCTTTTAGCAATCTATTTAATTAATGCATTGGCGAAATATTCCTAAATCCTAATGAATGACAAGTTGGGAATCAATTTGCATCTGTTGAATTGGTGAAGAATCTGTAAAGAACAAGCCAGATTTTACTGCAAAATAAAAGTTATAATGCAATAAATAAATAGTGATTTTACCTTGGAATCTTAACTAAGGATGGGTAACCGGATTTGAGTCCATGAACCAGTTCCTTGACTTGAGTTTACCAACTTGCTGATAAGGAAGTCGTTTTTTAGAGAGTTTTTAACCACAAAAGTTCTTGGCTCGGTTCATAAAATTCGAGAGCTTAACTCATTTAATCTATGACTCACCCACCACTGACTTCTCTAGTATCTATCCAGTATATAATATTAATGTCCTATACTAGACTCAATCAATTCAATACTTATTTAACATCTTCAATTTGGCTCTGATACTAGCCGTATTTTTAGAGAGGAGAAAGAGAAAATTTTAAGAGAAAAATAGTGAGAATGACTCTATTATTTTTTATTTACTTCTATTTATCTTTATCTTTTCTTATTAAATCAATCAATTTCAACATTTTAAAAACATTTTTTCTCTTTTTTTCACCTATTTCTACAGTACCAGAAAGAAAGAGTAAACATTTAATTTTATTTCTTAACCACGTTTCCTTTTTCAACTTTTATTTTTCCAATTTTCACCTCTCTTCTCTCCAAAAAAAGAAAGTTTCTAGATAAGAAACAATGTTTCCGTCGCAAAATAATTTGGAAATAGTATTTTATATAGAAGGATAATTTCGACAGAAGAATCTTTTGAACAACTATAAACAAAAATAATTGAAAATGTCAGTATTTTGTATAGCATCATTATTCTCTACTATTTATTTTGTCTTCCAGTTTTGTACTATGACTTGGAACTAAACATCGAGAATTGCAGGAGAGTTTTTTACTGTGTACTAGACTGTCATTGACTGTACTTCAAATGTGTAAAAACTGTCTCTTTGAATGCTTCTATCATTGGTTTGGTTCAGTTTTAATACGCTGCCATTGCCATTTTACATCAGTATACATACTTTTCTCCATTTCTGAAGGAAAAAACTGAAGTACAATATCTTATCTGTTGAGGTACTTTTTTTATTTTAATTGAACAACAGTATAAAAAAGTATTTAAAGTATCGTACATGAATCTTGTCTTTTTCTAAATTCATTCGCTACTGCGTATCATTGCTGCTTAATTTCTATTTGTGCATATTGGTGACTTGGCATTGTGGTTGCCACCATAGCAACTCATCTCCATCAAATTTTCTCAATATTTAATACAAAATGACTTATATATACATGATTTTTTTAATGGCCTCTCTACATAAATTTTAACTAGAAATTTATAAGTCACTATACTCATATTTTAATAATCAATTTGAATGTTCACTCAAAATTTATAAAAAATTAAAAACTTACAGGACTTATCTAACTTGACTAGTGAGATTATAGAAATGAAAATTAGGTGAAACCGATTAAATGGGTAACCCATCAACTTTGAAAACCAAATTATTATTCATTCATAGACAACCGAATTATAGTAGTTAAATTGAAGGGTTTGAAATCATTTCCGTTCCCACTTATTTAATATCCATTTTTAAAAAAAGTAGAGAAGTAAGAAGTTTCCTTGACACAACTACGGCTCATCCAAGTCGTAGAAGTATGTTAGTATAGTTTGCAATAATACGAATTATAAATGATGAGTGAACAAGGACGTGATTTCAACCACTCCATGTTCTTGTGATGTAAGTTTGAGTTTGACCCACCAATCATGCATCACCCACCATGTCTTGGATTAATTAAAAGATGTTACGCATAATAAAATACAAAATAATTGGCCAAAGACAATAATGATCAGATTAACAAGCTGTTGTACACTTAATTAATTAAGTACCAAGTTGAATAATTCGTTCTAATGGTG
>Ga0099823_1006830_pt1 | contig 11560 bp, 8 predicted proteins | sample CowpearedBW_FD_76831 | JGI IMG/M metagenome (GOLD analysis project Ga0099823, IMG submission 76831) | Root nodule microbial communities of legume samples collected from California, USA - Cow pea red BW | ecosystem: Host-associated > Plants > Roots > Nodule | place: USA: California | collected... | reverse complement strand
ATATATCATACAATCACATCATAGGGATTTCCTCTTTTGACTCCATATCACATGGCCACAACCATGTTATCCTTGTTCTACATCTCCTAGTGAGTACCTCAAGATGACTTGCTGCCATACCTATCGGCCACAACCGATAGAGCACGTGCGGGAAACCATTGCTATGGATCATACATCGTAACGCTTGGTGGAGTTCCCAATTACGAACATAGTTCATAATGTCCCAATACTACGAAATTCGTCAGTTAACTATTGAGGAGGGCAATCTATCTGGACCCGTTCGTACTAGCCACAACCAGCACACTCACATCGGCAACACTCGCCAACCTGAGCTCAACTCAAGGGTTCCTCGTGTTCATCCGCCATCCCGAGCTCAACTCGGGGGATGCCATTCCGAGCTCAATTCGAGGAATGCCACGTGCTTAACCCCTATCCCGAGCTCAACTCAAGGGATACGTTCCGAGCTCAACTCAAGGATTACCAACAACCCACCTTTGAAGCATCACTAGAACCTTGTAGATCACACACATATAGAGTGAAACACCAATACTTCTTCCTGCACTGTGCGAATTCAAATTCCCAAGTCCCCAGATTGCCCAGAATGCGTTCCTTCATTAACTACCATATTTGAAGTGGCCACCTTCATCTTATGCTATTATTTATCAAGTTAATTATTAAACATACATTTGATCCAGGTAATTCGTGCATTACAACTCATTGACTTAAAATCCCCAATTTCAGAACCCTAAAATTCCATTCGCACTGTTCCATCAATTTTTATCCATCAAGTACCTAAATTCAATGAATTACAACGTCAAATCACCCCATAACATATAACTCTTGATTTCCTTCCGAACCCAATCATGTCAAAACGCACAGGATTATCAAAAATCGAACCTCAGGCTCGCGTTGCCTGGCGGTTCGACCAATATCGCCAAACCCTTCATCCAGAAAACCCAAAATTAGGTACAATGCCATGCGTCGCCTGGCGGCCAGGGATGTGCCGCCAGGCGGTTTTTGGAAAATTTCTAGAAACCCAAAAATTCAACAGATAGAGAGGACATTCATGCAGTTCATTCCATATATCATGTGATTCATGCTTAAACATAAAATCAACATGTAAAACTCCCCTAACCTGGATCCTTTTTGCTTAAAGGTTGAAATTTGGAGAGTTCCCTTGATCACCAATGGCCTCCCTTTGATTCTCTTCCAATTCAGCTTTCCTCTCCTCACTCAATCTTCACAAAACTCTCAACTTTTGCACTCCTCTCCCTATGCGGGAATGTCAAATGCAGAAACCTTTTTTCTCTCTCTCAATTTGCTTTTTAATGGTGTCTTAATGGTGGATTAAAATCCCAAAAAGAAAATTGTCTTATTGATGGTGTTAATTACCATTCAAGCACACTTAAGAGACTGTTTTCCAGCCCCCTTGGCTACTAGGGTTTCATCTACCCTTTCATATCCATGCCCAAAACTAAGTTTAGCAAAAATAAAGTTTAATTTGGGTTCTCCAAGGCTTGAACCCATAACCATGCCAATGCCAAATCAATGCTCAACCATTCAACCAATTCATATTTCATGATGACTAATATAATTCAATGATTACATTATCCCACAATATGATCAATATATATTTTAAAAATAATAACAAATAAATAACATACAGTTGGCATACATAAGACTTGAACCCAAGTTTTCTCACACAATCAAGTACTCTCAATCACTTGAGCTAGTACTTTTCCACATCACTTCAATCAATATTAAATATCATAAAGGCTCCCACTACCCGCATTTATTAATTAATTATTTAATTAAATTAATTAAATTCCACGTGTCTTACATCCCCACCCGTCTAACTATGAACCTTCCTGCTCGTAGCAACCCTCAAGTATGAGCACGAAACATATGAACCTCCCCGCTCGTAAGCTCACACAAGAGTATCACTAATATGAACCTCCCCTGCTCATATTAATCATGCGTTATATCACTAGTAACGAACCTACCGGCTCATGACAATGTCAAGCATCTCCTGGTCTAAATTCAACACCTCAAACACACAAAGCGAAATCAAAAGTAGCACACTACCCTCTACATTATCGCCTCACGCTGCCTAAGCGCCGCTAAGTAGAATCCCAGTATAGACACCTCGTGGAAACCTCTCGCTGCCAAGCGCCAAGCACTTCTAGACCCCATGTTTCAGTGGCTATTGACTGGCGATTCACCCCTTACTTCTAGGCGCCACACACTCCAAGGACTTACCTAGTTACACCTATCGCTTGGCGGCCTCCCCAGTGCCGCCAAGCGCTATACCAGTAACGTGCCAGTTGTTGGTTTAGTACCCTAAAACAAGTTTTTATACTTCAAACAATTAATCCACAAGTCCAGATTACCAATTTACATATCTAGGCATTTCAAGTAACACAAATATGAATTATCACACACCATATGCCTTTATCCTGTATATTTGTATATGCTTAGCAATTTGAGACCATGACAATCTTTATTTTGATCAAGGCCACCTCCCACACATAAAACTGTAAAACAGATCATTCAACTATTATAGAATACATTCTTTTATTTTACTAAGTCTCAATTTGCTAAATTATCCATCCTATACTCCAGTAATCCATACATATACATATAGATACACTTAACTACATTCTCATGTAATTAGCACTTATTCTTAAAATGAATACTCATGCTTGTGAAAAGGACATAAAACTAGTATATAAAAATTATCATATCTCATGCCAAACAACATACTTTTACCTAGACCACACATGAATAATTCCTTCATCCACGACTTCCTTTCAAGTTACACAAGCATATTTAATGTCTTAAACCCACACATTATAATTGTCCAATTTTATTCCATTACCACATGAATAATACCAATTAAAGTCACATAAATCTCACCCACAACCAATTCAACAAAATCAAAGAATTGTAGATTTTCACAGTCCATTGCTTGGTGGTTAGTAGGTGCCACCAGGTGCTACATCAGTACCTAGGTAAAAACCCAAGTTTTTCTGCACCTACGACAGACCTAATTTTTTTATAAATCAATCCAGTGGTCCAAATACATTTTAATCACACAAATTCACATGTCCAACGTGTGTACAGATCCAATAAAATCACACACTTCAAAAATCACAATGATTGGACTGAAATCATATTTTCAATTCGACCCCAACGCTATCATGAACCTTCATGTTTTGCACACCCATTCAATCATCCAATTGTCATAAAATATAGCAACCATCAACAATTATACAACATTACACATTCAAAGATCATATAGCACTTTCACAGGAACACAAATCACCACAAGATACATAGAATCACATAAAACAAAAAATTGTTTGCATCGCTTGGCGGAATAATCTGTGCCGCCAGGCAGTTCATCTCAAAACCTAGAAAATAGGTCTAGCGCTCATGAATCGCCTAGCGGGACTTCAAACCTGCCAAACGATTTTTGGAAATTCCATAAACATGAAAACAGTGGAAGAAAATTGAATGGGAAGGCACCCAACATACATAAGCCACGAAGAAAACATAACAATTAATTAAAACAATCAGAGCAGCTCCCCTAACCAGGAATTTCCATTCTAAATGCTCCCTTAGAGTCTTTCCTTGCACCAAAATGCACCACTTCTTGGCTTATACCCAAAAGAACTCTTCCTAGCCTTCGAAGTACTCCCTAAAAGCAGTTGCAGTGCTCTCCTAAAATCCACATAGATGCCACATGAATCTCCCTCTCTTATTCTCCCTCACTCTCCCTTTTCCCTACTTTTTCAGCTTCTAAAAATAACAAGTTCCATTACTCGAAGGTTTCTCCCTCTTGAGCACTGCCTCTACCTCTATCAATGGTTTCTGATCACTTACCCAAGTAGTAAAAATGCTTTATCATGAAAAGAATTAATTTATGCTAACCAAGATTCGAACTTACCCCCACACAATTACTAAACAAATGCACAACCAATAAACCAGCTCATGTTTCTTACTATTTCAAGCACATAAACACTTATCAATATACCTCACATGTTCATGCATAGTAATAAAATAATTAATTGATTAAATTAACACACTAATGGCGTACACAGGACTTGAACCCAAGTCCTCTTAACATCACTCCACACACTCAACCCCTTGAGCTACCATTGATCCTTACCATAATTGATTAAATTAACACACTAATGGCATAGACAAGACTTGAACCCAAGTCCTCTAAACATCACTTAACATGCTCAACCCCTTAAGCTACAATTGCTCCTTATCATAATTGACCCAATTAATTCTATTAAATGTGTCCCCATTCCCCATTTACTAGTAAATAAATATTAAAATTCTCCAAGTCTTACACTAGGTACATTGGGGAGCAACGTTCACAACTTCTCAAACAAGTTTCCTTCAATAACTTTTATAATTGTACCAATTGCTTCATTGCACAACTTTCACAACACCAAAAATAATCCAATCTGGACTTTCTCAACTGAACAAGACAAACACTTAATATAAGAGAAAGAACATAGAAAACAAACCAACATTGTGAAACTAAACTCACAAATCTGCACAAAAAAACAATTTACCCTTTTAGTTCAAAACTATAAATAACAAAAGAATCAACTAATATAAGCTTAAAGTGTTCCAACCAGTCAAAAATATCGCAAATCAATAAAAATCAAATAATCCAAATTAGCATCAAAATCAGAATTGACAACACCAAAGCAGTGTATATATCTTTTTCTTTCTAGTGCAAGTTAAAAAAAGGGAGAAATCAAGGCTAAAATCAAAGAGAAGTGAGACACATAGGTGAAAAATGAGAAATTCAAGTGCAGTTTAGTAAAGAGCAAAATTTTCGCTACCTCAAATCATCATTTTCTTTCCTTTTTTATATTTCTTCCTTTTTTCCCCCTTCATTTTGCAGCTCATGACAAACCACACATCTTTTAGATTTTTCTTTAAATTTTTGATCATTCAATTTTTTCTTTCTAGAATCACCTACCAGCACATTCCCCCCACCACACTTGAACTTCACAAATTCCCAAAGCACAACTTAAGGCATCTCACAACTCATGTTGGGTACTTTCATGGTTTTTTCGGTCCAGGGCTTTGATTGAGCTAAAATTAACATTGAAAAGGTATAGTAAGCTCAAAATTAAGGTGCAAAGGAAATATGTTCAAGGTAGATTGTTTTTGAATATGTGACTTAAACAAAACATGACCTAATATCATCTTAAGAGTGCAAATCCAACAATTAGTTTGAAAAGAAATAATACAAGTTTTGAAATGTAAATAAACATGAATGCATCACAAAATGAAAGAAAGTAAAGATAAAAATCTCATATGGGTAAAAATATGTCCAAACTTGTTCAAAACTAACTTTTCATGTGAAAACTATTTAACTCTATTGAAAGAAATTCTAACAACTGACTAGAACCTATCAGCTCAAATTAGAAACTCAAAAATAATTCATAATTAAGAACTAAAATTAGTAAAAAATTAATCATGCAAATTTGTAAAAATCAACTAAAAAGAACACAGTATTTATCTAAACAAGTTTAAAACAATAAAAGAAAACTAAGAACAAAATTAATCTCTAAAAATAGAAAAAGAATGAGAAATTCACTATGAAACTTGTCACATAATACCCAAACAAAACTAAAGACTTAAAATTAAACTTAAAATAACAAATGGAAACCTCAACTAAGATATCACTAGTCCAAACAACAAAAAGAACTCACAAGCAATAATCAAATCAACAATCAACACTAGAAAATAAGAAAAAAAAAATCTGAAATAACAAATAGAAGATGAGAGAAACCTAACTATACTAACCTAAAACCACAAAAAGATTGGCCTAGTTCAAATTGGCCACAAGTCAAATTTTTTTTTTATTTTTTTATTTAGAAGAAACTATTTTCTATACTATAGTTACTAACTAAACGAGGTAAAGAAAGTACTAAAACTCTCCTACTACTATATTTACAAACAATGGGTAAGAAAGAACTCTTTAGCTTAGATTCCTTATGCTCTACCCACTTTCTCCATGCTAACACCAATATATTTTTCGACAACATTTTGTTGTAACTACAACAACTCCCTATCTAATGTTGGCGTTTGCATGTTTCAAAATGGATGAGGAACCTTCAAACCACTTACAATAGCTACAACTAGCTTAAAATCAACTAACAAAACGACACCAATACTTTTAACATCAAAGTTTGTCAACAACATCTCTAAAATAAGTAGCTTGATCATCAAAGTCGAAATCAATGCTAATTGGTAAGTCAACAGCAAATTCAATATTCAACTCAAAACTATTATCATTTAAAATGTCATCTAAATCTACATCAATATTTAAATAAAGCATAATAAATTTCATATCAGCAAGTTCAATTATAAAAACTAAATCAAAACATTTAGAATGAACTGGCACAACAATGGTTTCATATGCAACCTCTATAGGTTTCACTTTTATAAGTTTAAAAGCATTGAAATGAGCTTTACCCTCATTTAAAATAGTAGGTATATTAAGTTTAGTTTATGCATTCACTAGCTCATCACCAAATCCCTTACCAATTGTATCAATAGGATCATCAACAACTATAAAATCATTGTACACAAAATTTCATTAGTAAAATAAATGTGATTATCATTCATAGAATCAACCAAGATTTTACAATAATCAATAGTAGTCTCATGAGAACTAGCAATTATGAAATTTCTAAAAAATGTAGGCACTTTGTCAAATTCATATTGATTTGCAGGTGTAAAATCATATTGAATGTTATGCTCATCTAATTGTTGTGGTGGTTTTCAAAATTACTTCAAATCATCAATTTCTACATGTGCTTGATTAGATTCCCTAACCAATTTCACTACCACCTTCCACATATATTCCATATACTCTGAAGAGTATGCACTTTGTTATTCTTGTTCACAAAATTGTGGCTACCAAGGCTAATTTGGAAGTTAGTCAGAGTGTGGTTCATAATTAGGTATTGGTTGCTCACATTGTGACTCATAAACTTTACTATAAGATGGCTTTACAAACTTTTAGGGCTGATATAAATCTCTTTATTGATCTGATGAAGCTGTGGAGGACCTTCCAAGGAAGTGATTAGAAGCATGACTAGAAGGGAGGCCTTTAACCCTATTTATTTCTCTTTATTTTTCATCTCTTTATGTTGACTTTTCCTAAGTTGACTTATGTTAACTTGACTTTGGTTGTCTTGTTGACTTTAGTTGACTTGACTTAAGTTAACATGTTGACTTTTTGACTTGTTTGATTTGTAGGTCAAGCTAGTGCTATCTTAGAGGGGGATAAGCTCATCCTTGGAACCACGCTCACTTAGGTGCATAAGGAGAAGCATGAGGAGTTGACATCCCTTCTAGAAGGTAAGGGCGCATATGGAAGGCTTGGAGACCAAGCTAGGGTTGTCTCCTTTTCAAGACTCATCCTTTAGACCTAGTTCCTAAAAGCATTAGTTTTCTATTATTGCACCTTTATCCTTAGCTTTGTATTTTTGCAAGGAGGCTCTTTACCACACTTATAAAAGGGGCTTTTCTAATCCTTTGTAAAGTTTGATTATTTTGGAGTATAACACTTATATTTGACCATTTGTGAGAGAGTTCTCCTTTGTGAGTGTCTTCTTTGTTAAGCCTTATCTTGTGATTATCACTCAAGTGGCGGCATACACCACTACTCTTGGGTTGGTGAGCTCTAATGCTCCCTTATGTGGCATGCCATCACCATCGAGTCTCCTGCCCTCTTCTTGTCTTCCATCTCCTATCATCTTCATTCTCTTTTGTTATTTTCGTGCTTAGTTTAATTCGTATATGTTATGTATTTGTATTCTTATTTTGTTTTCTTGTTAATTTTTCTTCTTCTCTAGAGCTCTTAGAAGTGTACCTTCACATCCAGAAACAACGTAATTCAGGTTTTCTAGTATGTAAAATAGATTAAATTGATAAATGAATATGCGAACAAGTTTAAAATGACCTTAATTAACTAATGTAATAGATCATTTAATGGAAACAAAGGCACAATTGAAAATCCTAATTCTAACTTGGCCTACAAAATAAATAACAAAATTAACTACTAGAAATCGTAAAAACTAGAATTATGCATTGAAACCTAATTCTAAACATGAATTATGGGATAAACAATAAAAAAAATTGAAGAACCAAGCCACCTAACTCACTTTGTAGTCAATGTAGACTTTGATCTTCAAAGAAACTAATATAAAATAAATCAAAAATTGTGTAAACGGAAAGTTCAGAAATGCAAAAGCTTTTTAAGTTTTCCAATTTAAGTCTTTTATACCCTAGCCTAAAAAAGGAACCTACACACTCTAAAAAAAAGTTACAACAAGTCATGGTAACTACTAATGACAAGCCATATATTAAGTGTAAGATGTTCCAACTAGTGGAATTGTGTTTGTAGTTTCTCAAGGTATGAAGTTATCCAAGTCCACTCCCACTTCATCTAATACGCAGGTGTAGGAAGCTCAACTCTTCAATTATGTCCTGTTGAATTCCTTCCCTATGTTAGCAAGTTGTTGCATCTAGTTTTAGGTCTCTTGAGGCACAAACTTCAATTGTAATTTTCACAGGTCAATGTTGGTCAGGTTGAGGTGAAACCAAGTAAACATGTCACTTTGAGGAGCAAGGGCATATAACATTCAGGTTTGGTCCAGCTAATTCCAAGTACATTTGGTAGCAACATTCACAACTTCTTAAACAAGTTTCCTTCAACAACTTTTATTATTGGACCCAATTGATTCATTGCACAACTTTGAGAGCACAAAAAATAATTCAAGTTGTTCTTTCTCAAATAAACCGTACAAGCATTTAACAACACCTAAAAAACACTTATTAAAAAACATAGAATTGTACATGAAAATAGGAACTTAAACTGACTTAAGCTAATTACAATGACAAGAGAAAATTAGCTAAATCAAAAACTAAAATTTACACTATAATTAAGATTTTAATCTTAATTTTATTATTTTCAATTCTAGAAATTAACCAAAATTATAATTAAACGAAAATGATCGTTAGAAATAATATATTAACATAAATTAACTTAAACAAACAAATTTACTCTGTAAACTAAATTCGTCCTAAAAGTAGAAAATTAAGACTTAAGTAAACCCAAAAGAAGTGTTATTATGTTATTGTTTTCTAAAATGTTTAGTTATGAAGGTAAAGGATTCCCAGATGAAAACACTTTTATAAAGTCTTATCAAAGGACTAGACCACTACAATACCTTGTTTATAGTTTATCGTCTAAAGCTTATCATATGTTGATTGCTTTTTATCTTAAATAAAAATAGTTGTATATGTTTTTTTGTCATATAGTATTATATCAAGTTAAAAAAAATCTTAATGAATAGTTTATCTTTGAATTTAAAGATCACAACATACACAAAAATAAATAATTTTATACACTTTTTCTTTGAATATAGAAACAAGTGGTTTATACTATACTTTTTTAATTTTCATATATTCCATATTTGTGTATATTCTTTCAAATTATTTCCATGGCAAGAACATAAGGACCAAAATCTTTGAGATTTCATTAAAATTTTGATACATAGTGTTGGAAGATCTTTTTGTTTCAATTTTAAGAACCTCAATGGTCATATAATCTAAAGATATAAAAAGACTTCAAGTGAAGATAAAAGATACAAAAATATAGAGAAAAAACTATACAAAGTGAGAAAGAAAGAAGAACATAAAAAGAAAAGTAAGTATGAAAAATCTACAAACAAAAAAGAAATAATCTTTTGTGCTTACAACGTCTTATATACATTGTTTGATGTGTTGAAATCAATCGTCTATACCTTAAAAAGTTATACCTAGAGAGGTTTATACTCATGTAACCTGGAGAGATTTATACTTTAATAGCCTGGAGAGGTTTGTATAGTAGTGTAACTTATACAGGTTTGTGTACTTGTTACAATAGTGGAAGCTCTTAAGTTATGTACTTAAAGGAGAACTAGTTATCGCCCATGAGTTTTGGGTGAGCTAGTATAAAATTCTTGTTTATTCTTGATTTGTTTACTTTAAGTTGTGTTTCAGTTTTATGTTGTGCAAAATAGAGTTTGAGGCTTTATTCATGCCCCCTCAAGAGCCTACTACCCCCAATAAGTGGTACTAGATCCAGTCGCTAGGGAGTTCCCAACAAGAACAAGAGGTTCGATCCAAAAGACTCTATGGAAGGAAATGGTCAAGCTTTCAATCGTGCTCCTATGTTTAAAGGAGAAAAATATTACATGTGAAAGTTGAGAATGATTGCTTATCTTGAAGCTAACAACATGCATTTATTGTATATCATTGAAAAAGGGATTCCCCACATGCAAGAAGCTAACATGAATAGCTTTAAATGAAGAGGAAAAATATCAATATCTGTTGAATGCCAAAGGCAAACACATTCTGTTATTTGCTTTATCAAGAGAAGAAATTTTGAAGGTCAAAACCATGACATCTACTAAGGAAATATGGGCATTCTAAAACTTTCTTATGAAATATCAAAAGAAGTTCAAAATAAAAATTTTATGACTACTTGTGAAGATCTAGATTCCTCAGATTTAAATTTGAACGAGAGAAAGATCTCATAAGTTTTATGGAAAATGCTTTAGGAACATTACATAAGATGAGTTTAATGAAGAAGAGGCAAATGTGTTTGTACTTACACTTTATTCAACAAGGATATAATGAAACTATATCTAATGTTAGAATTGTTGATCCATATAAAGCTTTGAAAAGGAATTACAAAATTACAAAAATCTATTTTCTAATGAAGTCTGTTGTGAGTGCAAGTCTAATTCTGAAAACAAAGTTCTATGTAAAGAAAATAAGAATCTGAAGTAAAATCTTGATACTCAAACAACAAAAATGAAAGACTTAGAAAATAATTGTCACTTACAAAAAGAAACTTGGTAAAACACCCTTGGAGAGTAAGGTAAAGATACATTATAGGATCTTGTTTTTGGAAACTCAACTATTAGAAAATTCTCATCTCAATACTATACATGTGGGAAATCTTTAGATCTTTTGATAAGAAATTCAAGGGAAGTCTCTTAATAAAACATGGATAGGATATAAGAAAATGGATGAAACTAAATCCTTTTTTCATATAACATCAACTAGTAACTTTATGAAAATGGCGTTTTACATGAAAATTATCCTCAAAGGACCAAAAAAATATGGGTACGAAAATCAAAAATAGTTTCTCTTGGGGACTTGTTAAACCTTACAAAGAAGACTTCTATCATGTTACCTAGAGATTGGTTACTTACAACACATAACATAAAGAAGGTCTATATTCAAAGCCTTCAAATGAAGAAAAGAGGGAAGGATGTCTTCAAAGAACACTAGCTTGGAAGAATAATTATGAATTCATAGACAACAAACTAGGAAGAAACTATATATATTGTCAAGAAGAAAGAAAAAACATCAATGAAGTTTATAGATTTATAGATAAAAAACTAGGAACAATTCTCCTTTCGAGTGCATATATATATATATATATATATATATATATATATAT
>Ga0099823_1006826_pt1 | contig 11563 bp, 4 predicted proteins | sample CowpearedBW_FD_76831 | JGI IMG/M metagenome (GOLD analysis project Ga0099823, IMG submission 76831) | Root nodule microbial communities of legume samples collected from California, USA - Cow pea red BW | ecosystem: Host-associated > Plants > Roots > Nodule | place: USA: California | collected... | reverse complement strand
TATTTATTTATTTTATAAGTTAGATAGGAGGATCAAAGGGGGCCCACATGTCATCCATTAGGATTGCAAGAGAAGGAGAGTTTAATTAAATAATGAATGAATGAATGAAGGGTAGAGTTAATAGAGGACAAGGAGACAAGTGGTACCTAATGGTTCCCCACCATAGGATAAAAGTGGCTATACATTGGGCTTGACCCAATCATGAGTGGGGGCCCATTTTCTCATGCTTTTGCCATCAAATTCCCAAACTCTGTCTGTCCCTGCGTACACACTCTTCCTCCTTGCGTCAGATCAACCTCACTGCTTCATCTTCTGTCATTTTTATTTCAATTCATTTAATCACAAACTCTTTATTATTATAAATATTTCTTAATGTGGTTTTAGTTTAGATAAATATCTTGTGCGTTGGGCTTTATTTTAAAGAATTCGGAATTACTTATTACTGGAAGTACTACCCCTCAAATATTTGATTTCATTAATTTGTACTTTATATTTAGCAATTTAATAATTGATAATATAATAGGATGAAAAATTTATAATATTTTATGTTTTTTATATTAGGTTTTAATAATCGATATAAAAATCACTTTTTATTTTTGAATAATTAATATAAAAACACTATTCTATTTTTAGTGAAGTTTTAGTAATGGTTAAAACTTTTTATGGTCTTGTTTTTTTTTTTAAAATTTCAATTGGATATTTATTTTTGAAATTGTGTTATAATTTGGTTATTTTTGTTGGTATTGTACTAACAACGTTAACTGATGTGTCACGTGTCAGAGAAGTGTTGTAGTTTTGTTTATGATTTTAAAAGGGTTGTTACATTTGCAACGTGACAGAGACAGTGTGACATGATAAGGTAGTACCACATGTCATTGTTAATGTGAAAAATCTCAATTTAGTCCTTATGTTTGTTATTTGGTCTTAATTTAGTCACTTTTTTTTTTTAAACTAGAGAAATTTCACCCCTATCCAAATTAAGACCAAATTTAATTTTTATATAAATGTTACAATGATATTTTTAACACTAACACCTTGTCCTCTAAAAGATATAAGGTGAACTCTTATAAAAATTATAGCCAATTTAATAGTCATTTCAAGATATTTTCCTAAAAAAGGGTTTCTATTTTGCAGCTCTCTTAGGATTATATAAAGAAAAGTGAAGTGAATAATTTGATTTGTTTGGATATTATAATACTTTTTCCAATTAATCAACATTTTTGTGGTTGCTTTTCATTTTAACTTTTGTTTTAATTAAGTTTTGTTTTAATTAACTTTTGTAATAATGTACAAACACTTTGATATTGTAAATTGTAATGATGTGAAGAGGAAGATAATTGTAAGAATGACAATTTAAGTTCACATTGACTTCTAAATAGACATTTGATGAAAATGTTTTTGCATCATACTTAATTTTTATCAAAGATTGCTAGATTGTGTAGGTGTAGTTGGCTCTAGAAATGAAGATGAATAGAGCTTTAAAATTGTTTTGAACCATAGAATATGAAATACTTAAAAAAAACAAAATCAAGCATAAAATAGATTTTTATACTAGTTCATCCAAATCTTACATGCTACATTCAATTCTCCCTTAAGCACTTATCTTAGGAGGTTCTACTAATCAAATAAATTGATTACAACATGAGTATAAACCTCTTCAGGTATCACTAGTATAATCTCTCCAGATAACACAAGTACAATATTTCTAGACACGGCTAATATCAACCTCTCCAATTCACACAAGAATAAACCTCTCTAGGTTTAACTATTTTAACCTCTTCAGGTTTCCTTCTTAGTATTCCCTAAGATTAAGAACTCGCAATAGGATAACGAGAAGACAATCTCATAGTAAGAGAGTTATAATTTCATCTTACAGGGTATAATTCACAATGTGAAAAATATTACAATGGCTAAGCTCACAACCCAATATTTTTTACTATGAAGACTATATTCCAATTTAACTCTATACGCTCAATATTTCTTTCTTTTTTGCGCTTGTATATTCTTCACTTTTTCTTCTTTTTCATGTATCTTTATTTTTATTCTTTTGTTCTTTATAATGTTCTAAATTTATAGATGGTTTGAGAATTTGACTATTAAGTGCTTCATGATCACTTAAATTTTGTTCTTCATTTATCTTCTGTATTTTATTTGCTTGATCAATGCTTTGAAAGGAAAGTCTTCATTGAATCAATGTGCTTATGCAATTTCTTCTCCGAGAGTGGTGAACGCTTGAGGTGGAATGTTTATCCAATAAATTCTCCAATGTCCACTTTTCTCACTACAAAAGGAAACTTTTCAAATTTTATCGAGTTAGAATTAAAATCAGATTATAACTATTTAGTATAAGACATGAATTAGATTACATAGATCATTTCCATATACAAAGATAAATTACCCTTGATAATTAATAATTGTATTAACTCAACATGAAATCTTTGCTAATTAGATCATTCTTTTTCTAAGAACCATTTTAATCACTAATGCTTATCACCTTATTTAATATGCAAAAATTAAGATATAATATCAATTAGTTAATATAATGTATGAAATCTTGTAGGCATATCATGGTCAGTTGATTAACTGACATTCATATCATCTTATTAGTTTAAACTTCACTTGTTTAATATATATAATACTTCACATTGTCTTATCAATATAACATGTATCATTTGACCAGATACAAACTCATAAAGTCTAATGAGTACAATATGTATCGTTTGATGGTTTATTCTTCATAACATTATCATTTGATGGTTATTTTGTTCCATCTGATCTTTTCAAATTATATCTTTCACTTTTGTTCACTTTATTGCAAGACTTTGTTAGGATGTATGTTTTGAATGTAATGTAAAACATATAATAATATATATAATCTTCAATGTAACGTTGTTTTTGTTATCATCAAAACTTGTATCCATTTACGCCTAATAGGGTGATGTATCATTTGATTCTAACATATTGACTCATCTAGTCTTTAACACTGATTTATTGGTGCATCATACAACAAAAATATGACATCGATAACGATACATGGAGGAAGTTTGTTAAGATTCATACTAATTCAAGATGACATCTTTGTAGCATATAAATTTTTGTAATTTCTTATACAAGTGTGAAGGTTTAATTATTTAGAACAAAATAGAAAACAAATCAAAAAAATGCAATGGAGGAGAAATGGAGAGCATTTTCTCTATAAGAGAGATAAATGCAAATGATAATTACCATTTGAATTTTGAAAACTCAAAAATAAGATTTTAAGGTTGAGGACTTGCCTTAATGGTGTGTTGTTATGGGAGTGATGATTTGAGGGAGAGAGAAGAGATTGATTTTAGTTGATTAGAATGTGATATTTATGTTATTCTTTTTTATGGATTTAGGAGTGATTGTAGAGTGGATTTGAGAGTGATTTTTGTGAAAGTTTGTGAAGAACTTGACTCATGACTAAAAAAAAAATTTAATAGATGAAAATGTAGAATGACCTAATTGTCCTTAGAGTTAAAAAAATATGATAAAATTATATTTAAATAAGTTATGATTAGTTTTTCATATATTATTATCATAAATAAAAATATTTATTAATTAAAAATATTAAAATATATTTGATTTAGAAAATTTAATATTTTAATTAAAAAAACATTTTAAAAAATTATAGGATATGAGAAGAACTGACCACTTCATAAGCCACTACAACTCAACGTGACACCACGGCCAACCCAACGTTCACGACGAGCTGACCACAAAAACGACCACCAGTAACGACGATGCCTCCCCACTTCCTTCCACTGCTATGAAGCCCTTCAACAACCAAAACGCAAACGAGTTCCTGGCACCAAACACCGTGAATGGAATGGAATAGGTTACACAAAAAACAGAACCGGTTAGAAGGGAACATAACAAAGTTGGAATTGGATCCAACAAAACGGGAATAGGATCCATGCAAAAACAGATATAGTAACCTCAAAAAATAGATCCTATTCCAAAAAAGAGATGTGCTAATTATTTTTTTTAATAAAATAATGAGGGCAATACGGTAAAATGATCTCAATTATTCTCTAATGTCTGCATGGTAGCGGGATCAGATGCAACCACACATCCCTCAAATCACTGCTCTGCTTCGCTTCCAAATATAGGAAAAAGAACACAAATATTCTTCACAATATTCGCTTAATCTCTGCATAGTAATTACCTGCATAAGTACACGATCTAAATGAGAGAAAGCTTACAACTATTCGGTTAATCTTTTCAAGTTATCTTACAAAGGAGATCTATTATGCTCATATATAGACATGACTCACAAAAATAAAAGGATAATGGTATGTTTTTAATGATCCTAAATAATATAGCTTTAGTGTTTTATTTATGTTTGAATGTTATTTATGATTATTTAAAAAATTAAATTATATTTAGACAACAAATTTTCCCTTTAGAGGTTCAACATTAATGAAAATTCTTTTATCGTATTTTTGAATAGACTAATAGTTATTTTAATCGTACTTAATTATTATAATCCAAATATAAAATTTATCTTATTCATATTGTTTCTACCCCTACTTCGAACTACTTTACAAATCAATAAGAATCAATAATTATTACTTACTCATTATCTTGACTTTAATATACACTTAGTATATAAGTCAACCTAAATAGCCTTCACAATAACTATCTTATTTCTTAGGATGGCAACTTTGGTCATATTCAAAGAACTACTCTTTAAAATAAAATAAGTCTGAATTTAATTATAAAATGGAATCTGTATTGTTTGTTCAGAAAAGGGGACAACGTATTCTTAATCAACATATTCTTAATATGAAAAAACCTACAATGAGATTTAAAGTTTTGAACTAAATATAATATTATACTTTCTTGTATAGTTGGTTCATCACCTATTTTAAAGATGTCTCTCGTGTTTCTTTCCTTGAATTTCTGAGCCATGAGTTTTTGTGGAAGCTCATGAACTAACATGAAAATTGTTGATTGCACTAGTAAATTATAACCTCTCACAGAACCAGTTCATCAATTATATTAACAAATACTTTAAATAAGCATTTCTCCCAAGTACATATGCATATTTACTATTAACACTTTTGCTAGATTCTCCACTCACTGCACTTTGGTATCAGTAGTGTGTTGGCAAATACTTTTCCGTGATGACCAACTAAACTTGAAACTCATCACGAGTTGTGTAAAGTCCTATGAAGACTAAGAGAAATAAAATCAAATAACTTTTAAAATTAAGGTTTAGTCTGCTATGTGTACAAATCTTTCTTGTTTATCATTAATATATGTGAATACATATTATTAAATAGTTATATAAAATACGAATATTGAAATATAATATTGGGCTCAGAGCTGTGACATCTTACGTAAAATGTGCAACACATCCCTGCTATAATTCAGGAAGAATTATATTAACAACTAGACTTATTCTTAGATGGTGGGCTTCCTTCGTTAAGACAAGCTTTATATAGAATAAAAATAAAATCTATCATGATTTAGGTTCGAGTAATCCTGTTTGATGTGCATAAATTAGTTGGAGAATCCTTTAGTTATAATAATTCAATCAGAAATCAAGTCCATGAGTTACATTTGATGCATATATTATAGACTCATGGCGCTTACTTGAGCATGGGGTAGTGTTCTGGACTCGTAGTCCATCCTTAGAGTTTCGATAATGACAACTAACACAACTTCAATTAGGTAGCTTAGATGGAATGAAAGGGAGGGAAAAGTCATGAATTCCATTCTTAGCTAACAATTAACTTCCCTGCTGACCAAAAATAACAAATAACATTTGTCGATAAAAAAAATTAAAACATGTATCTAAACAACTTTAAGCACAAAAACAAGATCTAAATCATGATTAAATCATAATTGAGCCATTACAAGAAAAATTGATATTATCGACAATCAAAATTTGTCGGTAATGCTTAAACATAGATTTAATATACATTGATCCATCTTCATTCATCAAAGGGAGTTGCATAAGAATTTCAATTTTGTTGGAGAGCCTTGCTTCATTGGAGGATATTGTATGGACGTTTCTTGCACGTGGAAGGGTGGATGAAGGAATCTGAGCAACGCAGAGACCGACAACAAGACTCTTGTTGGTTGTAGGTTGTAAGATACCGATGGCATATCAAAGTTGGGTGCTACTCGATTGTGGTCTCTCATGAGGATGAAGAAGAAACCTTAGGGTTTCTATTTTTTATAATAGGGAAAAGAAGAGATGCCAAGTTAAGAAGATGAGAATTGGGTAGGAAATTTCACTACAAAAAATTCTTGAAATTATCGAAAGAACTTTATCAACAGAAATAAATTTGTAGGTTAATTAAAATTACCGATGGATTTTAAAAATTTAATTACCTACAAATAAATTTGTCGATAATGAAAATTTTAGTTACTAACAAAAGAAATCATCAAAAAAAATCTATTATACACATATATATTAAAATTCGTCAGAAAAATTCATCAATAATTTAAAATTCTTATTACCAATGGATTTTCTGTTGGTAAATTCATAAACAAAACGACAAATTTCCCACCCAAACTTGTTGAACCTCACTTCACCTCACCTTCACTTATTTTACCTAACACACTAACACAGACCTCATACCATTCTCTAGCATTCTCAAATATCATATCTATTCCCTCATCTCTCTTTCACCTACACAACTCTCTATCACTATCACTTTCCATCACCACTCATAATATCATCCCATATTCATCATTTATCCACCTTGTTCTATTTTTCGATACATTTCGATGGGGTTTTAGTGAGCTTTAATCCCTAACAACGACGAAGAGTCGTCGCAAGTAAGCCTTGGGTCTTCTTCACTCACACCTCAGCACCATCGTCCTTCGATAAAAGCCACTGCTCATCTCCTCCATTCAAACCTACAACTACCATTGTCGGTCGCCGATGAGGATATGGGAAACATTACTTGTCCATGTGTATGATAACATGTATCAAAATCATGTTAGTCTAAATGATAAATTAAAGAGGTATTGGAAGAACCAAAAAATGAAAAAACTAAAAAAAGACGAAAGAGGAAGGAAGGAGAAGATAAACCAAATCACAATATTTATGGATAAATTTTACCGACAATTTTTTTTCATTTGTAATTATCAAAATATTGACCGATGAACTTTTTCGTCGATAATTACCGACAAAATTCCTATTTTGTCAGTAAATTTTACTAATGAAGATTTTGGCGACATATTTTTATTCGTCGGTAATTTTGATTTACCTATAGATTTTAAGCATTATCGATGAATTTTGGTCGTTGGTAATATCAAATTTTATTGTAGTGTTTATTACTTTTTTTATTGACAAATTTGTTCGTCGGTAATTAAAATTTTAAATTACTAACAAATTTTACTAACAAATTCTAAGGTATATAATTATCGACGAATTTTACCGATGAATTTTATCGACAAAAATATATCCGTTGATAATTTAAATTTTAAAATTCGTTGATAAAATTTTGTTAGTAGTTCTAAGAATTTTTGTATTAAGGATTCCTTAATTGTCCGTATAGGTAATAGTCCAATAAAAGTAGTCTAAATTAGTGAACACTGAGGTAAAAAAGTTAGCTATTATTCGAAACAAATTACCTTTCCGATAAGAACACCTTCTTTGTTGAGTATTAACTTCAGCATCAATGTATCTTTACACCTTGAGATTGAGAATCAAAGGCAAAGATTGAGCACCTAAAGGCTAAGGATGTATCAAGTTGGTGGTTTTAAAGGGTTCACTCTTCCTTATAAGTACATTTTGGTATACCCAATGTGTTATCAGACATAACCTTGTTGAAAACCACATGGTAACTACACGTAAAATGGCAAGCAACAAGGGACATCACTTTAAAGAGACACGAGACATAATAGAATTATGGTCCACCAACCTAATAAGGAGCCCAAATATCGCACGAGTTTTAACTCTAACACAAAAAGACTGACAACTTGTAAAATGTGATCTCTCAACCCTTTGCCTCCAATTATACTTACGAGGCTTCATCAAGTTGTTACCCTTTCGTTGAAGGGATAATGGAAAAATCCTTCCTATCTAGTTGGAAGACTCCTAGATTCAATATATACAATGGTATAACATATCCTAATGAGCACGTCAACATCTATGTCACTTAAGTTAGTGTGTACACTTTAAAAGACACCATCCTGTGCAAAGTGTTCCCATTTCCTTTAAAGGAGCGATGATAAGCATGTTTACTTGCTTCCCACCATAAACGAAAGATTAATTTGACACACTACTCACAAAGTTTGGAAGCCAACCTCATCATCTTACATAGGTAGCCCTCATGATTATTATTCAATAAAATACATAATATCTTTATGTATTCATGGTACAATTTGGGAAAGTGGAACTTAATACCCAAAACCAAAGCCTCAAACTTGCAATTATGACATAGTCATCGTCCTAAAACCAGGCCTGTTCTCCAGCAACTTGTGCAAGAAGCCCACATTAAACCAAGATGAATTGAGGTAGAGAGTTGCAACATTTATAAAACTCAAATTTCAAAGTCATGTCAAAACTGAAAAGGTTTCCAAGAAGAAGCCCTTTGGCAAAGACTGTACTTGTCCACCCATGCCACTGTGAAGATTGAAAGAGTCCCCACGGGTCCAAAGTTTATAATGTACAGTTTGTTTAACAACAATTGTGCCTGAATATTAGAGCAAACCTAGAATATTGAGTTGTTATTGACAACACATAGGATCCTAGCCTTGTTGAATGTCAACCAGAGCAAGCATTATTGCTACCATTGGAACCACAACAACAACACTAAAGAGTGTATGAACCTAAAGGATAAGATTGAAGTACTAATGCAGGTTGAATGGCTACAACCTTTGTTTGAAGGGAATACATAAGGGACATTTGCAACTGAACAATTCGCCCTCAAGAAGATAAGAGAGAGCATGCCCCAATAAGAGAAGGTACACTACAAGAATTCTATACAATAGCATCTACTAAAAGCCGACACAAGGAGAGTAAATCTGACATTAGTGGAAAGGTGGTGTCGATTCAATGTCAGGTAGGAAGTCCATGAAAAAACCACACTCTCATGTCAATTCTGGATCACATCCTTCAATTAGATCATTCCTCATTTGTGCATATTTGCATAGTGTATGGATCTGCATATATTTCAATTTAGGTTCATCTTCATTCCAAGTCACGTGTGTTTCATCTCTCCATTAGATTCTACACTACTCTTGCATATCATGCATAACATAGTTTAGTTTCATTCATGCATCTCATATTTAGTGTCAAGCATGCATTTAAATAGTTTAGTCTTCAAGTGAATAAAATCAGCTTGCTTTTAGTTTTTTCTCTTTGTTCATTTCTTTTCTCCCTTATTTTCTTTTATTTTCTTTATAAGTGAGATTTAATTGTGCAAGCTATACTTAACACGCACCATTTCCTTGGATCCCTATATTTTGTTAGGGGGATTATTTGGGTTTTGTGTAACTCTTAAAAAGTGACTGAAAAAATGAGCTAACAATCGCCTATGAAGGTGATAGCGAATAAGAAAGAAGCCATTTTAGCAAGTTTTCAACGAAGAAGTGAAAAAGAAAACTTACACACAATATTTTAAAAAACTATTTACGTTGAACTCATAAACCCTTTATATAAATGAGACTTTTTAAAACAGAATCAAACATAAAAAAGTTGCTCTTATTTACAAAATGTCACTGTACTATATCAACATCTAATTATATATATTGAACATAAATCATAACTCATTTCGTTCTTTAAAAATTAAATTATGTTCTAGGACATATTAAAGTTTTTTCTGGTTTAATAATAACTTTGTTTTATAAAAGATAATATTTCATTTAAAGTTATCACTACAGATTCGATCAAAGTAAATATATTAACTTCTTCTTATTGATATATTATTTTATTTTGATTTTTTTTTCTACAAAATAGTAAAGATAATAAGTTTAGAAATATACATTAGTAAAAGATTTCATGACATGAAAAGATAAATTATGATTTAGAAGTGAATAGGTATCTTTATTATAAAATCACCTCTTCTTTACAGCATTATCAAATCACAGAAAGATAAAGTCTAATATTTTATCATATAAAAAACATATTAAGTATATTATCTTAATCATAAAGATAATTGTTTTATATTTATTTTTAAAAAATATTATCAATAATTATATAAAGAACCACAATTTTTAAAAAATGGAATTTTAGTTTCATGCTATGATAATCTCAAGAAATATGTGAAATATCTTCTTATTATATTCTAATTTGAGTAATGCAAAATTTTGCCTTACCTCATGATATAACCTTATCTTTATCTGATGAAAAGTATAAATGAAATAGTTTTCAAATTTCCCATGTGTTATTCGATATTCGCATTCTTTATTACATTGGTAATAATAAGGAAATTCAATCACTTTAATTGAATGATATTTTCACCTATCCATCTAACAAGTACATACATAAAAAGAAGAAATAGATAAGTGGGGATTCAATGATCTCAACCTACACTTACTTTCAAAAAACTCAAATAAGAGAAACCTAAAGTTATCTAGTTTTACTCTTATATCAACATTGACATTGATTTTGTAAGGATTATATTTTCCCTTTTCAGAATTACCAAGAGTACTTATATTTCTCTTAAATTGGTAACAAATTCATCACTCATGAATATCAATATATCAATATCAAAGACAAATCACTTGTTCTTATTAAAATGTATTCTCATTTGAAATGTTTAACATTTGTTGGAATTGTCAAATTTGATGAGATGAAAAATGTAGTGCAGGTCATTATCCTGATCATTAACTTTTCATGCAAAAATCATAGTCAAACACATATATCCTTTCATACCGTCCTCATCAAGAATACCCAGTTATAATTTGAACATATTTCTCAGATTTTATACTTTCTTATTAAAGTATTAATTCCTTTATAAGCTATGTCTATTTCATTATATAAATAGCTTTAATCTTATCATTTCTAAACACCAATAATCATATATATATATATTATAGAGATATTTCTCATCTCATATTATAAAATTAGTGTATTTAAATACATCTATCTCTCGGTATATAAATTCAATTATGATCAATATTCAATTTCATTTCATAAAAATTACATATATTAAATATATTAAGTTTTTTTTTATAGACATATACTAAACAATCTCACGCTAAATACAAATAATTCTTTTTGTAGATAATGCTCACCAAATGATAACAGTGTAAAGGATAATAATTATGAAATTTATATGGCTAGAGAGCTTTTTAAGTCTAGTTTCACAGGAATTAGTTTTTCAATATTTTTTTTTACAAGTTGGCGTGTTCAATTAGTTTATTGAATCAGGTTAAGAATTTCATAATATAATTTTCATATTTTTAGGATATTAGTTATTTGTTTCAGAGTTTTTGAGTAATTTCAAATTCGAAGTTTATATTATTTTAAGTCTATTCCCTAAAAAATTGGTTTCATATAATTTCATTGAGTAAAACATGAGTCATGAAATTTGTATAATCTCATCCAGGGTTTGATTTGCCAAATTAACTT
>Ga0099823_1006805_pt1 | contig 11583 bp, 4 predicted proteins | sample CowpearedBW_FD_76831 | JGI IMG/M metagenome (GOLD analysis project Ga0099823, IMG submission 76831) | Root nodule microbial communities of legume samples collected from California, USA - Cow pea red BW | ecosystem: Host-associated > Plants > Roots > Nodule | place: USA: California | collected... | reverse complement strand
TTTTATAAATATACTTTTATTTTATTTATTAACTTAATAACATTACAACATCATCAATTATTAATATAATTCAAAAAAATGTGTACACACAGGCGCGATAGCGCCTGTGTTTACACTAGTTAAATAATAATGGAAATAAAATTAAATAGAACTTAATTTATATTAGTAAAGTAAATTAAGTAATGATACAAACAAAATTCACACATAATATGATGATAAAAAATGGGTTCTCCCATTTGGTGCACACATTTATTTTCTAGAATTATCCTTAAGTATAAGCATTTCCTCCACATATTTGACACATAGCCTTTAACCTTCCTTCAACCACGTCATTCAACTTTTATTTTTCAATATCACTTACGTTGAACGAATAGCCTATAACAATAATAATGTATGATGGGGATTCCCTTGCAGGAACGTATCGCTTTCTAGAGCGATTGAATAGAGCCTTACTAGAAGGGCGATTGAATAGAGAATTGTATGTTGTTGCTGTTGTTCTTCTTCATATTGAATCCTTTGTATAGGCTTTTGCGGATGACCATTGTAGCAACTCTTTGCTTACGTTTTATCTTTGGTTGATTTTTGTAAGTAGCATGAAATCTTCTATGCATTCCTTGATACATGTTTGATTAGAAGCTTGATATGGAAAGACTTGATATGATTCCTCATTTGCACTTTTGACTTGAATTGATAAGGAAACAGATTTTTATATATAATTGAATTGTGTATTGCGCAATATGTTGTTTCCGCAAAATATTAAGATATTTATTTCTTTACTGTTTGTAATGACATCTTTCCTGAATTTTTAACATTGAAGGTATAACTTTGTATATTTGAAACAACTATGATATAATTTATCTTAGAAAAACATTTGCATTTACAGCTTGTTTATGTAAGACTAGGTTTAAGCAAGATTTAATCATATTTACATGTAAAGAATATTAGGTCTAGTTGTCTTTTCGCTGAACAAAACACATGAGCATGTTTAGATAATAAACTCATGTTTATACACATAATTCAAACTTGGTATTTATTACCATCAAAACTCAGTCTATTGGGATTAGACCTTATAGATGGGCCACGGTGTTTAGACCGCTTAGAGTCTCCCTATTTGGTGTACCCAATTTTTTTTCAACGTTACCTTAAGTATAATTATTTTCTCTACATACAAGGCACATAACAACTAACATTTTTGCAACCGCTTCATTCAACTTTTGTTTTACAACATTTCTCACATCTAATAAATAAATAAGACAATTTAAAATATATTTTAAAGAATTTTTTAATTTTCTTATTGTTATGTAGATTTCTTGTGTACAATTATGTTCTTGCCCAATTGTAGGTGCATTTGTGCCACTTCTGTCCGTTTGGACTGTTTGTGGAAGTTTGCTTGCATTTGTGTGTTGCCATGTTCTTATTGCATATTGTGATGCTTAGTGGTAGACTCCAAAAAGTTATAGCATATAGTGAGATCACTGTTATTTTTTATTTTTTTTATAGTTTATATAGTGTATACTGTACATATAAAGTCTACTATAGAAATTACTTAGTCAATAACATTCAAAATTAGCAATAAAAAGTCTTTGGTATCTTAAACAAAACATATTAGAAATGCCTAGAAAAGTCAAATACAAGTTTTCTGAGTAAGAATTCAATCATGTTCTAAATCCAAGTATTTATCATGTTTACTATTATTACATCTGCACATTTTAATTTTTCAAATTAAAATTTCAAAAATAGCCCCAATGTCTTTTGTTAAGAGGGAAGCTGACTATCCTTGTTGGGATCTACACCGGTTAGAGATTTGACCAAATTATAGTATATAAATGAGTGCAAAATCTCATTTTGCAAGCTAATTTTGTAAGGTTAAGTAAATTCACTTTCTAAGATGGTATTAGAGTCGTTGGTAAATGGTGGTACAAGTAATGGTCACAATTGGTTGAGGACAATGGAGTGCTTGAGGAGAGGGAGTTTACCAATGTTAAAGGGACTCACTCTCGATGAAGAAATTGTTGGAGACTCGCATTGGGTAGAAATGGATAGGAAAAACAATATATAAGAAGGATAGCTTCACAAATTTAATGTGTTAAGGTTTTAGGTTGAAGGTGGTGTATTGATTTTGAACATAGATTTTCTCATGACCCATTCATGTTGAATCTTCTCAATGTATCCTTTTTAAGAATCCCATAATCGGTATCAAAGTCTATCTTAGCAGAGTCTTTTGGACCTATTGTGTCATTATTAGACCATTCATGAACATTTAGTTTTACGCATGAGATATTCGGTCCTTGAGTTGAGGGAGTGCACCGGAGATTTCACATAAACTAGAGATATAACTAAATATGAGTATACAAAAAAGTGCAAACAAACTTCACCTTACTAATTTTTTTTTAGAGTTGAGTTTTAAAATCCACTTTCTAAGACTTACCTCTACCAATTGTATATGGAATGAAGAGCTTATACAGTGGTGGGCACCTTGGATCCAACCAGTGGTTGTCTTTGAACTTCTAGAATGTTTGATCAAAGGTTTGGTACACTGGGAAGATATATAATTGAGAAATGGGGTCGGTGTAATTTTTTATAAGTATTGGAAGAATGATGTGGATTTAAGTTTAGAAGATATGTTCATAGCTTTAATATTTTGTACTATCATAAAATACTTGCAATGGGATCAATGCTACGTGATTCTTTTGGGATATAGAAGGCTAAGGTCATGTAATGCCATTAAGATAGAGGATTTTCCTAGGAAGACATGGTCCTGTAATGAATGCATATAAAGGATATGAAAATTATATGGATGTAAGTTTGGAAGATATGATCATAGCTCTAATGTTTGTACTGCCATAAAAATACTTAAAAGGGGATCAATACTTTTGCCCCTTAGGTGGGTTTGAGGATGGCACCATTGATCAACTTTGAGACCGTGTGTTTTGACCTTGGTAATACTTTCAAAGGTGACTTGAATTCAAAATGCTTTGAGAGCCTTAGCTAATTTTAAGGTTAATTTTTTTTGTGCATATCATTGGTGGTGATGGGGCATGGGGCTTTAGTTGCAAAGGCACATCAAACAATATTTCACAATTAATGTAGATCTTGGGATTCACTTAGATTGTATTCATAAGGGCCATCACTATTTGATCTCGTTTTTAATTTCAATTTTAGACTTAGGTTTGCGAAGTTTATCCTATTTTTGTTATTCTAATGTCTAGAATTATAATACTTGAGTTAAATAAAGGGAGATCTTAAAATGTCTACCTTAGGCTCATTACTTGCCTACCTTGAACCTATTCAACCAGTCACTTTCACTTTCAAGTTGGAACATATAAATTGTATGTACCAAGTTTGAATAAAATAAATTTTAATCTAAGGTTAATGATTTTGTTGGGCATTCAATCCAACAAGTTCGGTACCAATTTCCTTAGATAACAACTTTTCTCAAATAAAGTGATAGTCGATCTCTATGTCTCTTGTCTGCTCATAGAACACAAAATTAGAAGCAATGTGAAAAGTTGCTTAACTATCTTCATTTGCTGAATGCCACAATTTTAATTCTTGGATGAATTGTTTTAGACTCATAAGCTCACAAGTGAGAGATGTCATTGTCCTCTCATAAAGCACAATATTAGAAACAATGTTAAGAGTTATTTGATTATCACATCTTCATTTGTTGAATCTCACAATTCTAATTCTTGGAGGAATTTTACCTACACAAGCTCACAAGTTAGAGATGTCATTGTCCTGTACTTAGTTTTATTAGTTGATTGTGCAATTATATTTTTTCCTATAGTGAAAACACAATAAGAGTTACTTTCGTTGATTTTTAGGCGGACAAGGTGTTGTTTGTGTTTGAGTTGCTTAAGAAGTCTCAAGAAGATCCTCACTTGACATTAAGATAATAAGGTTTTCTAGATGTGAAGGTTCACTTCAAGAGACTCGAAGAGAAAGAAGAGATGATGGATTCAAGTTAACAAAACAAAGAACACAAGATAACAAAGACAACATAAATTGTGGAAGCATAGATGAACATAAAAACATAAGAATTAGAATTGTGAGATTCAAAGATGTAAAAGAAAGGGGATGGAAGAATGGGGAAGGAAGCATACCACTTTGAGGGATGGACCAACCAAAGATGAGTGGTGGTGCAACCACTTGAACCTTGGTTCAAGATAAGACTTAGGGAGCTCAAGAACACTCAAGCACTCTCTCAACTCACTCTAGAATGGTTGAAGTATAATAACTTTACAGTTAAATGTTTAACCCTTTACAAGTGGTGAGGCTCTTAAATAGGCTAAGAGAAGGATCTCCTAGCAATAATACAAAGCATGAAAACTATCTAACAAAAATCAAAGAGTATATTTCTAGAAGTCTAATGATGAGGGAGAGGGAGAATATGCTCTAATCATTACAAAATCATCAAAAAAAGTGCATTCTATCTCATCCAAGTGTGCATGGTGGCCCCCACTCTAATATGCTCTCTTCTCCACTTCTAAGATGCTCACTTCCACTTCTAAGGGGTCTTCTTTGCAAAACTAAGGGTGTGGTGAGAACACTCATGTGGGCTAAAAAGGGGTCTTCTGGAAGGTAGCAACCTAAAAAGGGGAGGTGCCACTAGCAACCCTACAAAACACAAGAAACAACATGAGTCTAGAATTTATTTAAGACAAAAAAAAATTAAACAAACTAATAGAAGAAAGGTGAACGAAGCTCCCTCCTAATTGTACATATTTTCCTTAAACAGCTTTTTCCATCTTTGATAGGGGTTAGGGGCTCATCAATAGAACGTCTCTCCATAGGTGAACATGCCTAGTCAGCATCGCAAAACTTGGAGTTTGAGAATTTCTTTTATCTTCATATGATAGACCATGTTGTGAAGCCTTATCTTAGGAGACAAAGAGCAACATTCCAATGATCAATATAGGGAGTCTACATGAACTGACTCACTAGCAATTACAAAATACATATTTGGTCTAGTAATATTGAGATAAATAAGAAAGTTGTGTTGTATTTTGCCATTAATTTCTTATTTAGGTCCATAGGACTTTCCATTGGTCTACCATTGATCATACCTAACTCTTTTAGGATATATAGAATATATTTCCTTTGAAAAATTACAATATCTTCTTTTGATTGGCCTACTTCAGTGTCGAAAAAACATTTGAGACTTCCAAGATCCTTATTTTTATTGCATGTGTTCTATTAGTTGAGAGATTCTAGTAGCATAGCACAATTTCTTGTAATGACTATACCATCAACATGTAATATTAAGTACACATGCCAAGGCAGGTATGACTGTAAACAACCAAGGATCTGATTTAGTGTGTTTTAGTCCAAAGGTTTGAATAATTTGGCTAAATATTCCAAGCCAAACATGTGGAGATTGTTTGAGACCATAGAGTATGGTACAATTTACAAACCAACCTAGACTCCCCTTGTGTAGAAAACTGAGAATGTTGCTCCATGTAGACCTCCTCCTCTAGATCACCAAGAAAAAAAGCATTTTTAATATTCAAATAACGTAGAAGCCAGTGACAAATAGCTAGACTATGGCAAGGAAAAGGCGAACGATAGTCATTTCTACCACTAGAGAGAAAGTACCTCTCTAATTGAGGCCATAAATCTAAGTGTATCCTTTGGACAATAATTGAGCTAAAGTGATCACCTTACCATTGGGTCCATCTTTAATGACATAGACCCAATGACAGACAATTGTCTTCTTCCCACATGGAAGAGGGTCTAACTCCTATGTATTATAATGCTTAAGAGTTTGCATTATGTCACACTTTTAGGAATAGTAATAGAAGATATGAAGAAAAGTGGAAAGAAGACAACTTGTGATAGCTAAGAAAAGTAGGATGTGGATTATGACACAACAAGTACTTTTCAGGATAGCATTGAGCCAACTTGAGTCATCATTATCAGGAACCATGCTATGAATGAACGATTCAGAAGTACTTGATGAAAAAGGACTAACCTTGGAGCATTGCAAAATTGGTGTAGGTTGGTAAATAATTTTAATCTCCCAACAAAAACGAAGTTTAGGAGATGTCATCCGTATGCAACTTAAGCAAGGTAAAAAATAGGATTACGATTAGGATTTTTATTGAGTAGTTTCTCTTCACAATCCTCATTGATCACAGGAAGTATTCATTTTCTCTCATTTTCCTGCAGACATGTGCCTACATTTTACAGGTTGGATCTGTGTCCATTTCTCCTATCTTTAATGCATACCTAGTTATGCTGTTATTCTCTCATTGATTATCATATGCCAATAGTTATTTGAAAGTAAAATAAAAACACAATTAGGACATCTTCACTGCAATGGTGACGTGAGTCTTATAAGACCTTCCCGTTGGAGTGTGCTAACATGAAATAAAATTTAAAATTTAGTGTAATATAAGAGTCTATATCGTATGATTAAAGAAATATTTTTGTGTTAAAAGGATCTCTTTCATTATTAAAGTGTGGATCTTATAAAACTTTTGCATTGGAGTAAAAGTTGCAAGGAGGTTTTAAAATGGTGGTATGGGTAGAACCCACAAAACAGTAAATTAAGACCTGCTGTAATGAATCTTGCAATGGAGATGGCGTTAACAGTTTGGGTAATGCTCAATTCCCAAGTTTTATTCATGCCAAATCTTACTGTAGTTCTAATCCAAAGTTATAGATTATTTATCATTACTTTTCAATAATATACCAATGTCATTGAAGTTTTCAAAATATAGAGATACCTTCAGGAATACTAGCTTGTACATATACAAAATTCAACTAGATACAGCTATTGACAATTGACGTCTAGACAGCTGACTTTATGATGCATCATTCAGCGACAGTTCACTCAGCTACTTCATGTTGTCAGAACCCTACAAACCCTCCATTGGCTAAAATCTCCCATATTGAGCGCTTTTTGAGATATTGACAACTAACTCTAAGATTAAGTTATAAGTATCCAAACACTTATGAAACCCGCCCATAAAAGCTAGCTGTTAAGGGGGAGAACCAAACACTCAAATACCCCATTGAGCATCCCATACTACTTGATGTAGGATTTATGCACTCATAATAGCCAAGTCCCTTTTAGGCTCACCTAAATATTAAGTAGCCACTTCACATTCTTTTTCATTTAAGAGACAATATAAACTTAAAATGGTTTACATGTAATTTGAAATTAAAGTTTTGTAATTTGGGATGTTGAGATTACAATCTAGCTTTGTTTTTGAGTTATCTTATGTTCTTTATTGATATTGATATAACGTTTGGGTGTTTGATCTATTATAATTAAGTTAAACAAAACACTTAGAATTTGTCTTAGGGCTTTTGGTTTTGTCATTACAAGGTATCATTAGTGTTGGTTGATCCTTGTGGAATCCACCAGATGGTTATAGCAGATTTTCATGGTGATAATGGATGTTTCGATGATTCTATACCTAGTTTTTTTTAATTGTTATCTGAAACTGTATTGGATTAGACATATCAGTTTTATCAGTTAATGAAGTCAACATAGACTCATGTTAAAGGTTGCATTTAGTGTTTTTACTATCTGTGTTTTCTGGCTTATGTGGTCTGTTTTTCTTTCTCTTGTCTCGTACTGATTCAATATTTTTATTTATTGCAATGTCTTTTGAATGAATAGTAAGCACAAACTTTTGAACATCCTCCATTTACTTTTAAGGATACAAGACATTTATGTTCTGATGTTATTTTCTTTTCCTGCAAATATTGCAGATATTAGAAGCACATGATGATGAAGTTTGGTATGTGCAATTTTCGCATAATGGGAAATATTTAGCTTCAGCATCAAATGATCGATCTGCAATCATTTGGGAGGTAATATCTGATGGCTAATCATACTCTTCTGTTCTAGTTTTATCATCACACCCTCACTGAACATATCAATTGTAATATTATATACTTTGGTCACAAATAGAATATGATGAGATGCCCTTTATCTTACGACTAGGAAGGATATTTGCATCCTTCAACATGATCCTATGTTCAATAATGTCCAATTCTATCTAACTTGTTTCTTTACTTTTCCAATAGTGAAGATAATTGTCCTTACACTATGATGTGTTTAAAGTTAGTAAACCATCTCGAAGATGTGACTTATGGTTGTTTGATTGAGTGTAGTCTAGGTGTAGTTAAAGCAAGAGTGCAAAGAAGGTAGACCAAATTGATTTCCATCAAAAAGGAAACAACCAAAACATAGATTTATTATGTATGAATGGTGATCATTTATGTCCGAGTTTTTTGGATAAGGTCAAACGACTTGAGAAGAATAAAAAAGAATAAAAAGAGACCACGTTCTAGTCTCTCCTAGGTTCTCATATTATGGCACTCACTGGAAAGGTGGTGTTAGGATGAGTCACAACACAATATGGTAATTTAGTGAACGTCTCATTTTGGAATTGGGTTTGGAAATCACGTCTTAGATAGAAAGAGGGTGAAAACCCTAAAACAAAAATAGAACAAAGAGGAAGATGGGTGGCGTCGAATCTAAAGATTTGCGGAAGGAGGAAGCCATGTTACTTGGAAGAGATTTCACGATAAGTGAGGAAGATCTGTCACTCTGAATTGAGAAATCCAAAGATAAGGTTCAATGGTTCGAAGAAGAACCTCGAGACTTGAGAGAAAAACTCAAATTTATCTATAAACGCGTCTCACAAAGGCTTATATATTATGGGCCTAAACACAAAAAGCCCAACACGACTAAAGGCCCATTAAAGCCCAAACACAGAGATTACAAAATTATAAAAAGTTCTTATTCTATAATCTGAAGCTAATATGAGATTCTTGTTTCGAAATCCTTGTGACGGTCCTAGCCATACTTCTATCATTGCCTCTGGGATGGAGAAGATTCAACCTTGAATTTTAGCATTAGAAGAGGCCAATCTCTTATTATCAAGGTGCTTGGAGATTGTCCTCTAAGGTCAAAGACCAACCTCAAAAACACATAAAATAGTTTCAACACAATTGTTCTATTAATGCTTGTGCGCCATTCTAAGTTTAGATTGATGCCATTCCACTTAATGGTTCTTGCCACCACTTCATTAGCATATTTCACCAAATCCGAAGTCATACCTACAGTGGGAGCCATGAAGACAAAAGCGAACACAAACCTCACCACTCCCACTCGTGTTTCACTGTCATAAGGGTATTCACTCTCTCTTAAGTTCTTGTTTAGGTCTTCAAAAAACCTCCAATCAACCTATCAAGAATTTAGTATTAAAGTGAAAGATATAAGGATCTAAGCTCAACTCAGGAGGTCAAGGAAAGGAAAACAATATGAGAAAACCAAGAAAATTTGAAGACAAACTAAAAAGCACCCAAATCAAGAAATGGCTAAACCAAAGAGAGTAAATATGTGACAAAACTTACAATATGACAATGTGAAAAACACTTTAAAAGACAAGACTAATCTAAACAATGTATTTAGAATTACTACTAGAAATGTGAAATAAAGTACTCAAGCTAAAATGTGATGATCATTTCAAACTCCCATAAGCAATGTTTCCAACAATTCAGCTCAAGGTACATTGTCTCACAACCAAGAGTTCAAGGAAAAACAAACTCAAAGAAATTTGATAGACATTGCAGTGACAATGGTCACATTTTGAACGATTTTTAGAATTACTTATGCTAGAGTGTCCATAATTATTATTGTGATGCAAAGGTAGTGTTTTCACCTGCCAACAAAATATGTCTCCTGTTTATTTTCTGAGAAATACGAAAGAGCACAGATGATCCGGTGGTCATAGTAGGATTTACCGCGATCCCACAATCTGATCATAGGTAGCAACATACTCTTGTGGTAAGCCATACAAGCTCAATTTCATAAAAAGTGTATTGCGGTTCTGAAGTTCTTCCTTCACATCCGTAGGTAGTGGAAGGGGCTCATTAAAATATATAAGGTAGCATGAAGCTGCCCAAGATAAACATGGGTCCTAAAAAATGTGGAGCAAGAAGTGTCAAGACTCCAATATAATAATGCCCGTGTTCCATGGTAACGAAAAATAGGCTTGAATGAGGTCTGGATAGTGGATTTAGCAACACTACACAATTGAGCATCATTCTTTAACCATTGTTCCTGATGCTAGGTAGTCCAACCATAACCCGATTTTGGAAGCCTAAGTGAAATAGTCAGACCCCATCCATCTTCTCAATAATAACAATATGGCTAGAGATGATCGGAGAATTTGTTATGTAGGTTGACGTGGCAATGAAAGATTTCTTTTCTGGAAAGCCAAAAAAAAAACACTAGGGGAGGGCACTGAAACAGTGAAAATGATTTTTCAAGAAAGGTTTGTCAAAAAAAGGTCTACGAGGCCAATGCAGTTTTAAAAGAAAGCTCTAGAGACCATGTTTAAACTTTAGGAAAGAGAGAAACGTTTATGAGACCACACAAGTGCTTTATTTTTATTGAGAAACAGGAATAAATAAAATAAATAGTGAAGTTTTTATATTCTCTAATAATAAAGATATTATATGAGAATAAATTAATGTTCATAATACATAATCTAGATATTTCTTATTATATAGAATCAGCTTCTTATTTATGTAACTATAACAATATCCTTGAATATAGGATCTGTTCTGTATATTTGTAATTATAACACGTTACATAAATTATAACCAAATGTTTCTACTTCACTAGGATATCATACTATCAAAGTTTATTTTAGTAAAGTTTGTTGGGCCTATTGTATCACTTGCTAATGGGTCACTACCGAACCATCCACAAATATCTATTCCCATACACGAGGTGTTTTAGTCTTCAGCATGAGGGAATGTGTTATAGATTTCATATTGATTAGAGATAAGACCAAATTATAGTATATAAAAAAATGTAAAACTCACCTTCAAAGCTAATCTTATGAAGTTGTTTAGGCATAAAATGCACTTTCTATGACAAGCTAAACGAGAAGCCCTGTAAACTTCTCTGATGACCACTCTCATTTCTGCAAGAGAGTCTATCTGTATGCTTTTGCTTCTATACAGTATACTATGAATCAAACAAACTTAAAGATAAACTAAAGTCCAAACAATCTTCTAAATATCCCTAGGACTAAACAAGAGGCTTAGGACAAAACAAATACATAAACAAGAATACAGAGTTTATTTCTAGCAAAAAGATTCTCTTCCCTTTTAATAAACATGTTCGTCTTGATAAGCTTCTCCTCCAGTTGCTTAGTTATGCTTCTAGGCATTCTTCTAGAATCTTTTTGAACACTTTCTTCCTTCTTTGCTTTAGCTATGGCTCTAGTAGTTACTCTTCCTTAAATATCTTCTCAGTCATGCTCTCATCAATTTCACACACTATAGCACCATTACCCTGATGCAGGCATCAAAAACCTATATTTACCCCTAAAACAACATAGGTTAAGGTTTGTGGGTAACATTGTTTTCTATCCGTCATTTTCTAATGCATTTATGCTTCGTAAACGGAACAGGATTGAAGTTTACAATTCCACAAAAAATTACCTTCATGACTACTTGACATAAAGTGTTCTGTTCTATCTTGTAAACATCTTAGTCTGTGTTCTACTAATTTTTTATGGTCTTTTTTTATATTAATTTTTCTATCAT